>VTLG01013445.1_pt1 | contig 15688 bp, 16 predicted proteins | sample 4694571 | NCBI WGS metagenome assembly VTLG01 (sample SAMN12604809, study PRJNA352737) | marine metagenome | biome: ENVO:00000447; feature: ENVO:00000209|ENVO:00000569|ENVO:01000036; material: ENVO:00002151; isolation source: viral sequences binned using virsorter ...
CGATAAAAATCGTTATCTATATTAAATGTGTCCCAATAAGGGGCAACATTAAAATCAGTTCTAGCTGGCATATTAGAATTCCACTATAAGTTTAACATTTTCTGTCTGATCTGTAGCTCTTGTAATTGGCGACCGATCTTCTACATAAATTACTGTACCTGAATTATATTGTACCTCTGGATTAGTCAACGCAGATATAGTTCCTGTAGCTGCCCCTGCTCCAGTTACTACTTCACCACTGGCAAACGCAGTCAATTTATTTTTATCGGCGCCAGCTGTTTCTACTCCAGTCCATTGTGTTTGAATATACTTCAATACTCTATTGGTAGAATCCCAATGAACCACTTTACCCTTTGCATCAGACGTTCCACCTGTAATAATTTCATCGTGAACAAATGTTCCCGGTGTTGGTGAAGCTGCAAAAGTCATGGATTTAAGCGCACTCAATGTAGAAGCAGTAGCTGGAGTACCATTATAATTATTAGGATTAAGAACCACACCCACTCTACGAAAATCTTGATCTACCACAAAGTCACCAGAACCTTCTGTACTAGCAATTGATGTGTTAGTCATCACATAGAAACCACCAAGTTCATCTATAGCATTAAATCCGTGACCACCCTTTGGTCCAATGATCGGAGTAACAATTGCACTCGTTGATGGTGTACCGATACCTGAAATAGCATCTACATCACACGTTGCAAAAGTATATCCTGTACCAGCAGCCGTGGATGTAACTGATGTTACAACACCCCCGGCAACAATAACTGTTACTACAGCACTTGCACCATCACCATTAATAGCAACAGAAGTATATGTGTTGTTCGTATATCCAGATCCACCTCGTTCTATTTTATAATGTCGAATGGCACCGTCTACTGCAGCCGCAGATACTGTTGCATCAGTAGATACTGGCATAAAATCAGCAGTAAGAAAGTCTGATACTTGTGCAGTAGTTAAGGTATACATATATTTCCACACATACCCATCGGCTGTTGTTAATTCACTATTCGATGTACCCGTTGGTTCTGTTGTAGAAGCAACACCTGCATTGTTCCACATACACTTGTAAACATTGTTTAATGAACTTATAACATAAAAAAGTGTAGTCGATGCCCAAAGGTTTGTTCCGGCATTTACGGTCTTTACAATGTCACTTGCAGTAGATGACCACTGGGCTCCATAGTCGCCTCTGTAATAGTCATACACTGTACCTGTTGTCCAGGTATGCCTTGGAATAGCATATTGTATATCACTAGTTGCAATTTTTTTAGCAGATTGCATATCTCGGAAATACATAAATTCATCATCTACGTTATCCAAAGGAGTGGGTGGTGCAGAATCAGAACCTCCACCATACGGCGTTGTGGTTGTCCACGGTTGTGGTCTACCTACAAACAGATAGTAGGCCGTATTTGCCTCACTAAAAGACTCGTAGAATTGTTCCGCATTATTAAGTCTAAATTTATTCGTTACTATAGCTGGCATGGTATTAGTTCTCTCTCTAATATTTATTACTATTTATATAGGTTACGTTACGTCTTTCCTACTGTTATTTCTGCATCTATGCATCGACCATTCTTTGGTGAACCCAACCAACTTGTATTATCGTTAGCATAGCCCTGCATCACTCTTGCAATGGTTACTGGAGTTAATTGATCATCGAATAATGCCCAATCGGATATTCTCCAACCGTTCTTTAATTTTACTGCATTACGCACTTCTGATAGATTAGCATTAATTAAATGAGATGTAGCACTTGTACTATTTGCACCTCTTGTTGCTCCAGTAAGGTTACCGGCACCTGTTGATGTAGACCTTCCTGTATATGTTATTTCTTCTGTTCCTAATTTAATCGTTCCCTGTGTCGGAAGATTATCTGTAGCTGCTACTGGTATAGTTGTTACTGAATCATTAATGGCGCTCGTTATTGTAGTCACCATATTCAAGTAAACTGGATAAACATCCATACCACCAAATGTTCTAGTAGATGTAGCAGACTCAACCTGACTTTGTACCCACTTCCAATTATCAACATCTCTATATGCGGGAGCAAATCCATATTTCTGACCCGACATTGAAATGGGTGGTGTTGTTATTTCTATAGTATGAGTAAGAGTAAGATCCCGTTGTCCTAAAAGACCAAACACTTTATACACTGTTGCTGTCACAGCACCAGCACTAATTGTTTCATTGACCTCAAAGATTCCAGAGAGTGATGTAAAGTATATTAATCGGTTTGCTCCAACTGAACCATCACTAAAAACAATACCAGTCGCACCAGAAGTACCTCCAGTAATTACCTGACCATTAGTGAACGTACCCGATCCTAAAACTTCTAGAGCTGGTGTTGGTGTAGAAGGATCGGAAACTGCTACATTGGGAGCTGTACTTATAGTTCCCTGATCGGTAGTACCTAAACGACGACCTATTAGCTGAGAGTAAATAACTTTAAACAATCCACCCAGTCCAATTATAGAAGTAATATTTGCAATAGATTGCACCGCAGTAGCAATATCTACTTGGCCAAATACTTGCCAACCTGCTGGATGTACTGAAGCAATTAATTGATCTCTCCAGTTATTAATTGAAGTGGCTGTTTTTACAACATAAGAAAAATCTTGCCAATAATAACTGTCTTGAATCTTCTTAGTTTTTTCATCTATAAATCCATCTTGATTCAAGAATTTTCCAGAGGTAGTGCCCAATGTACCTTGTGTTGCATTTAATGAAACTGGAGTAAAAGAATCAATCCTAGCTGTGTTAAGAGAAATACCACCCGTAATAATTTCCCCCGATTTATCGGCACCCTCCACAAATGTACCTGTGACATTAGAAAGTTTTATAATATTTCTATCAGCATCAGTTTCTTTATAGATACCAGTTGCACCCGATGTTTGTCCTGTAACAGTTTCGTCTAAAGTAAACCCACCCACCGAAATATCAGTACATAAGAAATTAGTAAGAGCACCAATAGTTACAGGTGCAGTATAATGAGCACCTGCATCAATTATAGTTGCATCTCTTATACTACCTACCAGGCCAGTACCTTTAGCATATATTGTAGCACCAGTTCTTGAACCTGTTGTTGGTAAAGTAAGTAATGGAGTTTTAGTATAACCATAACCATCTGAAGTTACCACTATATCTGTAACATCTCCTGTACCTGATTCCTGAGCAATCTTTTGTCCCATTATACTATCAGAAAATACAGTAAAATTCTCAAGAATAATATGATCCTCAGCAATCATGCCATAATTTTCTTCTTGAGTAATATAATTACTTACTGAGCCAGTAGAATCTTCTAATAGAACATCTCCCGGTCCAGTTGCAGTTTCTAATGTTATATTAAATTCAGTTGCTAAGTCTCCAGTCTCTGGAGCAATTCCTCCATTAACTAGAGCTACTTGTGCAGCCAGATTCGTTCCATTAGTATTTGCATTGTTTACAGTAACAGTATCACCAATCTCATATCCTGATCCACCTGCATCTGTAATTATTTGTATAATGTTTCCTGAATTTAAAGATTCTATCTTAAAGGATGCATCTGCTCCATTAGAAGCAGTTACAGTAAGAGGATCACCTATGTCATAGTATTGACTAGAGGTTGAAGTCTCTGCATTATAACCGGTAATGATTGCAACCATTTTAGCATATAATGTAGAATCTGGATCATCATTAGCTTCTGCGGTAATATTTTGACCATAAACAAAAGTACCATCTACACTACCTTCACTCAAAACTAATTCATATACCTTTTCTCCACCAAGAGTATAAGCAGTTACTTTATCTACCAGGGCAGTAGCTTCATTAATAATAGAATAACCCAAATTATAATAAGCACCACCAGATAAAATACTTAAATCAACTACTGATGATTGAGTAATTTCTTGACCAACTAATTTAAGTAAATCAGATGTACCCGGTAAGGAATCATCCGTTTTAACTTGACCCCCATCTTCTAAGAGTATAAAAATATCACTACCGGCCGATGAATCTTCCATAAGAATAGTATCATCACCGGGTGTTACTCGTAAAATTGTATCTTCGGACCAATCACCATCTGACACTCGAAGCATATCAGTTCTAGGATAAGATAATGTTGCTTCCTCATTAAGAAGTATTCTGAAAAATAACTCATGACCTTTCTTTGTACCTTTTGATCTATAAAGATCCTTAATATTTTTTAATAGAGTTCTTTCATTAACACCATCTGTTAAATCTTTAGGAATAGTTTTAAGGAAAGCTTCTTTAAATTCATTAAAAAATTGGTCAATAGTATCATCAATATCAGCATACTCCATAAGTTGCTGAATATTTTGCACCGGATTCGCAGTATAATTAGATATAGTACCGCTGGCGTTTGAAGTGTTCCCAGATACCACTTCACCTATAATAAAATTATTTTGAGAGGAGATAAACAGCCGAGAACCATTATTAATATCTTCAACACGAATTACAGCAGTTGCATTAGATGTTGCTCCAACAATCGTTTCACCATTTACAAACGCGCCTGCGGTCGTATCCTGCATAAGTATTTTATTACTTTCGTCAGGGCGATATCTATTCGTATCTTCTAATATAACAAAGTTATTAGCACTAGCATCTACAGGCTGAGATTCTAATAAAATAGAATCAATAGATCCTAAAGAAGTAAGTTGTAGCTCTGCTGATTCCAAAAATTCATAGTATGCCTTCATAAAGGCTACGAAATTTGGATTCTCTGCCCTTACAAAATCCGGCAGCTGATTCTCAATTTGAAGTGAAACTTTATTCTTTAATGTAGGCATTATTAGGCATAACTAGAAGTAGTTGTATAATTTACTCCAGCATCTCCTGCACCTGCTGCTATCGTATCAATAGCACCTGTAACGGAAAGGTTGGTGGTATCTATTTGTAAAATTTGATTACGCACTGGCACCACATCATTAGAAGCAGGAATTACTGTTAGCCTAATAGTTGTACTTGTGGCCCCATCAACATCTCCCACACTTGCAATATTAATTTTTGTCAATACAATATCACCTGTAGTATAGTCTATTGTACCTACAGCTCCAGTCGTTAAATAAACTTTAGACGAACCTGAAATATAATAAGCATTAACTATCCCTGCGCCATCATCTTCTAAATAATAAGTTTCAGAACTTCCCGATATAGTAAATCCTGTTGAAGAAAGAATACCTCCAGCAATCGTACCTGTTGTAGATGCAGCATGACCACTATGGGGATTATAAAGAGCATTTGAAAAACTGATTGTATATTTTAATGCACTAGCCAAAGTAGGTTTAAAAGTTTTACTAATTTTTATAGTAGTAATGTTAGATAGAATTGCTGGATCAGCATCATCTATTAGTGTAGTGAAAGGTGAATATCTAAACACTTGTTCAAATTGTTCTAAGCTTGTAGTACTATAAGTTGCAATAGCATTTGTTACTAATGTTGATAAGGCTTCTTTTGATTTAGATGTAGCATTAGCATCAAATTTAAATGTTACTGTTGGTATAACTTGTGTTGTTTCTAAATCGACAAGTTCTGGTGTAACACTCACAACATTATAATCTTGTAAAAGAGTTACAATATCCGATTTGGTAGATGTTGTAAGAGTAGTTCCTGTTTTTGGTAAAATACTAATATATACTTTACCATAGATTGCCGGATTATTATATTCGCCTCCCCACACTGCTAGAGCTTTAACATTAGAATATAATTGTGGCACAATAGCTTTATAATCACCGGCTGTAACTGTTCTATTTTGAGCAGCATAACTAAACGGTGCATTATATTTTATAGCATCAATCCCTTCAGGTTCAGCACCTCCAGCCGCGGCCGTTTGTGTTACTACTGTAATATCTCCAAACCCACTAATATTACTTGCTGATGTAAAAGCTGTAGCACCATTTGCTTCTATTCCATTTGTTACAGTATAAGATAAGATAACAATATTCCCATCTATTAATGCAGATCCCACAATGCCATCACCAAAATAAACTTGCCACTCTCCCTCAAGTGTTTCTTGTATAAAGAAAGCATTTGTTGTACTCTTAACTTCAACCAAATTATTAGCTTTAGTAAATGTAGTTAAAGTTGTATCGGCTGCACTTGTCTGTATCGTAACCGATAAAGTAGAAATATCTACATTATCATTTGGTATAACAAACAATTGATCCGCATCAGTAAGGTCTACGGTGAATTGTGTAGTAACCCAAGATCCCTCATAGATTGGAATATTAGAATAAGTATAAACACCCGCAGTTGGTTGCAAAGTCCTAGATGTTGTATTAACAAACTGATATGATGTTCCTGATATCGTAGTATCAAAAGCATGACCTGGTGTCATAACAATAGAAGCTGTATTTGCATTATTTACAGTCACATCTACATAAGCAATAGGAGCCTTTGTTGAAACTGGAGTATAACCTAAAGCTTTAGCATGAGATGCAACACTATTTCGTTTTACTGCCGTATCAAGGAACATTTCATTAGCAGTCATATTAGCCATAAAAGCATTGTAATGTGTATTGTAAGCTAGAGTATCTAACAAGATAGACATTCCAGAACCTTCAAAATCATAATCAGTAAATGTTGTTTGTCCTTGTAAATAAGTTTTCAAATTAGATTTGATAGTATCAAAATCTAAATCTGTAATTACCATTTTACCTTTTGTTGATTCACCGGCCATTTTAACGTACCCTCTCTAACATTACATCAACCTGTTGTTCCGTATTAGGTGCATTGTTTAATGTAAAATGTATTTGTAAATTTAATGTATTATTGTCCATATAAAAATTATCCGGATCACTTACTACGATAGATGTAACTGAAACCCGCGGCTCAAATTGTGTTAATACATTTCGGATTCTAGTTCTAATATTAGCAATAGTAACGGGAGTAAAATTTTCAAATAAACTTTCTCTAACTCCTGAAGCTATTTCTGGATGAAAAGGTCGATCCCATTTATTTGTCATTACAAGATTTCTAACAGCACGTTTAATATCTTGTACGTCCGTAATTGTAGTAACATCTTTTGTTACTGGATTTGGTGTGAAGAATAAACTGAAATCTTTATAAAGAAAAGTTGTTCTAGAACTTTCATTAACAGATTCCGCATCACTATATCCTGCGTTATATGTTTTAGGCATTGTATACTATTTATCTTATTTACCCTGGCCTCTGTACTTTTTCCAAGTTCTCTTTTTGTATTTGTTTTTAGGCCGAGACCTTACCGAATTACCAATCGAGGTTCTCTTTTTTACAGGTTCTCTATAATATGATATGTTTATTCCTTTAGCCATTCTTTTTCCTCGGTGCCTTCTTTTTTGGTTTATTATTATTGTGGTGATGATGGTGGTGATGTTCTTCTATTGTCTGAACTATCTCATCTTTTTTCCAAAACATCTGTGATACACCATACACTATTAAACCAATTCCAACGAACTTCGCCATTTCAAACCATACTAAAATTCCCACTACTACCATTATTAATCCTATACTTGTTTCTTTATCAAAATCTTTCAACACTTCCAACATCGTTTCTTTTCTCCATTGTTATTAAGGTCCAGCAAATACATCTGGTGAACCTGCTGCTACAGATGTACATCCTGTAATACTATCTAAAACTCTACCACATCCTTTATCGTTTACTTTCACCGTTGAACTACCAGACGCAATCGGAGCGGAATGGCCTGGACACGGAGGGACATCTGGTGGCAATAAATGAGCAGTATTATTATCCCCCTCTCTGGATATTCCAATACCGTTTGCAAACACATCAGAGCTTTTATCTAATCTTGTCATCCCTGTACAATGTGTTACATCAGCATCACCAAATCTAGTCACTGCCGGCATTTCTTTCTATATCTCCTAATCGTTGTAATTTATCATTAAAGGTTTCCATATAATCGTGATCCTCTTGAGTATGTGGTGACTTAGGCCAATCTGGATTAAACTTTATTATATGGTCAAACACATCAGGAATATCATCGTAATCTGTATACGTTATCAACTCCTCACCAATTTTTATAATAAACTCCCCCTTCATGGTCGTGTACTGTCTATTGTACAATTCCAAGCAACTTGTTTTGAATCAGCTACATCACCGTCCTCTACCCAACCATGAAAACGTCTAATGGTAGATAAGGACTTCGGTCCCAAAACATAAGTATCAGATTGTGGTCCATCTTTATAACCACTCCAATCTCCCGCTGTTTCTGTTGTTAAAGGTCCAGTCAATACTTGTGCTCCGACATTCGATGAAGGTTTAAAGATATGGGTAACTACTCCGGAGCTCATATCTGATAACAGGTCTTGCAAATCTCTAATGTTCTCTCCACCTCCACCAGTTGTATTATTTACATTAAGAGCTAGACCATGTGAGTCTGCATCTATAAGGGGCGGATCAGATGCAACTGGATTCGGTAAATCTGTAACCAAGAGTGTCATAGTTTCTGCAACGTAAGCAGGTTTCCCTACTGCGGCTATTACAGCACTATCTGCTGCTACAGGTGAGGCAGTTGCCGCATCAGCAGCAGCTTCGCCCGAAGTATTCAAATGAATTTCTGAACCAGTATTTTTAATCTTACCACCAGCTTTAATATTCATAACATCCGCAGATTGTAAAAATACATCTTCTGCAGCTTTAAGACTTACCCAACCATCTGTATCTTTAATAGCATCTATATTAATATGACCTAAAGTTGATCTAACTTCTATATCAGAATCAGAAGTTATACTAAACACCCCACTACCACTGACATTATTAGATGCTGTCTGCATATTGATTCGGCCACCTAACACTTCAGGACTAGAAACACAAGTAGCTTTAAGATTAATATCTTTCCATCCAGCCAGAAGATTCAAGTCATCTTTACACGCTTCTATATTGACTTGTTGTTTACCTGTAATAGTAACTGTACCAAAATTTGGAGCATCACCAGAATCTACAGCTAAATTAGTAGTACCAGATGCCAACAATTCTAACATACCTGTCACCGCGGTTAAGTTATAATCGGTATATGCATAATCTAATATCTTACCAGTCCATGCAGTTCTATAAAAATCTGTATTCGCGAACATTTCAATATCTTCTGATGATGTTACAAAAATACTCTTCCCTGCAGCAACTGTTTTAATCTGTATAGGTGCAATGTTCGATTGTAATGCTATACCCATCATATCAGGATGACCTTCATCTCCAATCATCTCTGCTTCTAAATGTCCAGCCTTCATACGAATCTTAGACATTTCAAAGACACCACGGGTTCCAGCTTTATATTGAGCTTCATCCGCAGTAAGTGTAGTACCTTGCATATTAATATGACCACGGGCCTGCATATTAATATCACCATCAGACTTTATATTGATATTACGTTTTGAATGAATATCTAAATCACCACCTGACCATATCTGCATCTTCCACTTTGCAGAAAGGTCTAATCTATCATTACATCGAATTAAAACTTCATCATCATAGGTGTGTACCACTCTTCCCTTGACATACACATAATCATCATGCATAGAGATGTCATAACGGTCACCTTTAACATAGTCTACTTTATTACCTGCGTGGTCGATCTCATAGTACGTTCCAGCCCGGTGATATTCGTGTATACGTTCACCCCCAGGTGTATCATCAAACTCTCTTAGATGCCCGCTCTCAGACTCATAGACATGATTATAAGGGTACTGAGCATTGAAATCACTGGTGGGTTGATTCCAATGTTTCTTATTAAGTCCTGTTTCAGGATCAGGTGACCCAATATTAATCTGTCGTTCTCTACTCTCTGCCTTCCATTGTAATACAGGATGGGGATTAATTAGAACAACTCCACCATTAATATAAGCAGAAAGACCCGCAGTACTAATTGCGGTACTCCCAGGCCCTGTGAGTAATGAACCATCTGAAGTACCTAAACTAAAAGTTAATGCATCATTACCAGATACACTTACAACTTGAAATACTCTACCATTGAGCTCTTGCATCCCTCGACAACCTGCAATCTGAACTATATCTCCCTTTGTTATTTCAGGTTTTGCGTTTGCACCTGTTCCTGTTGTTGATCCTGTAAAGAATCCAGATTTAGTAACAACACCACTTGATGTTACACTAGATATAGGTATACCACCTTGAGCTAAAGCATTTGTATCAGGAGTCTGTATTATAACTAAATCATCATCATTTACATCTTCCCATTTTATATCTTGTCTACCAACAGGTTTTTTTGGATCATCATCCATTTCATAAATGCCAGAACCGTAATGTCCAGAATCATATAAAAGTTTTGCTTGAGCTTTTTGTGTCGCAGTGAGATTTTTTTTCTTTACATACTTGACCCGTGGATGTGTTACTCTATACCATTCACCTGATTGCCCAAACTGACCTGTCTCAGATGTTTGTAAAGCACTAGGACGAGTATCAGATATAGAATTATCAGCTCTATCTCTAATAAAAGGATATGACGGAAGTTGTGTAGTAGAATCTCTCCAAAAACCATCTTCAAGATAACCTGTCGTAATAATAAAATTTTCTCGATCTACTCCTGCTAAACGATTGTATGCATCGACTAATAATTTATCTGCAGATTCTGGATTGTTTTCAAGTTCACCTATTCTAAAAAACGGTTCTTTATCATCACCCGATTGAGAATAAGTCATAGTATCGGGCCACTTCATAGTACCCATCGTGGTCCAATTTGTAGGAAGTCGAGCATCTGATACTACCCTACGAGTAGTTTTAAACATTGAATGTAATAAATCAGAATGAGTAATATGTTTAGCATCCCAATTAGCAGAATCAGATTCCATTAATGCTGGATCACTAGGTAGATTAGACCATACTCCAGCATTAACTACTTCAGATAAAACTGATGTACCACCACTATCAGCATCTATTTTTAAATCAGCATATTTAGGATCAGTTATTAAATCTCTAACATCATTATTTTCTGGAGATAAATTTAATACTCTCGGAAAAAGTTTTACGTCTGTATAATCAAATATAATATATTTGGAAGGAACAGTTGCATAACCCTTAGCCGAACCGAAAGATAACTCACTAGGGGGATGAGGTATTTCACTTTCATCTACAGTTGGATCATAAAAACCAAATTGATAATCTTTATATTCATTTTCAGATCCTTTTATAGTTTTATTACCATCAGCATAATTTTGATCTTGTTTAAATGTTTGGTATATTCCTCTAGATTGGCCCCAACCCTTACCACTATTTTTGCCACCCGCTAAAGCTGTAGTAGTATTCATCCCAGGCATCGTACCTATTATAACTGAATCTTGAAATGATCCTGGGTCTCTAAAGAATCCAACAACCCAAGTTCCCTCTACTACATCTACAGGTGCATCTCCAACACCGGCCATAGAATTACCACCCACAGATTGCATAACCTGTGACCATGGTAAATCTTTAGTAAGTATTTTTGATTTATCTTCGGAATGATAACCAAGCCAGCGTACTCTTACCCGACCAAGTTTTTCTGGATCAAATCTATCTTCAACAACTCCGATGGCCCATACAAAGCCATCTTGTCCTAAAAATGCCATATATTATCCTCTCTCACAATATTTATATCGGAAAAAAGATAATATAAATAGTTGGCTCCGGGGGAAGGAGTCGAACCTTCAATGCCCTATCAGGCGCCAGATAAACTGTCTGGTGTGTCTACCGATTCCACCACCCCGGAATATTTTTACATAGTCTGGATAACTCGTCTAATACTATAATCATTCATAGCATGAAGCAATCGAGTGATACCTATACCACCTCCAACTCTAGGAAAGAAATCTAAACCTAAAAAATCATTTAGTTCTATATCTACTCTATCCTTACCAAATAGTTTATAAAGTAAATCTGCATACATACCATCTGAGATTTCATGGAACATTGTAAACATTTCATTTGGATCTGTACTTCTCTCAGCCGATCCAATTGTTTCCTGGCCAGAGATAATAACATCTATCTTCGCAGCCGTGCCATCTCCATTCTGCTTCATGTTCCAAAAGGGTGATGTGTAATTAGGAAAGTTCTTTATCATACAAACTCTACCTTGCCAACTCTTACACATAGCATCTTCATGTTCATGTTCTAGCTCTTCTACTTTAAAATAATTACACCAATCCAAATAATCTTTATCCACTATACCGTGTCCAGTTCCAAATCCCATATGTTCGCAGAGCTCTCGTTCCATCTTCTCTAAATCTTTGATATCACCAGGCATTTCAAATTCAAACATAGGAAAGATAATATCATGCCTACCTTCAGTAATGTTTTTCTCTTCCCTGTAAGATGTGGAGACACAAAAAAATCCCGGGACATCGGGATTGTTTAATAGTTCGTATTCAAGCCACATTTGGCCTGTCTGAGGCAGAGGCCATACTTCTCCATTATAATTATATGTCGCTACGGTTGTTGGATCTTCACAGGCTGCTAATATTGATAATCTGTTTTGTGTATGTACTTCTTGAAATCCTTTGGCCAAAAAAAACGACCTCAACTGGGTCGTTGCTTCGGTAAATTTCTTGGGGTCAATTAATTGTGTCATTTTATTTCTCCAAATTTATTATATTTATACAAATGAAAAACCCCACCAGCATTATCTTGTGATGCGGATGGGGTTCTTCGTGCTAACTATTCAGTCAGAGGATATCGGATGAATCAGAGCCTTGTTCTTAACTATTAGTCGTTAGACTTTTTTATTATATATCATGTTAAACTCCTATTAGGTACAACTATATTAATATCGTTCACGCTTTTTCATCTTTCGACTCCTTCTTCTCCTGGATTTTTACCTTACTTACAAAACCAGATTGAGCAAATGCTTCTGCTTTAGATAGTTTTGCATTCCTGTTTAAGTAAAGTGTACGAGCAAGACCCTTCAAAGGTTTGCGATCTAATTTCGGTCGCATCATATGTGGTTCATCTGCATTACGCAAACGATCCTTTTGCGACTGAAAAATCTTTTTAATTTCGTGTGGTATTGTAGCCATCATCCTTCTCCCATTGGCTGAGTAGGTAACTCAGGAGTTTCAGCCCCACCTTCTGTTACTCTTATCAAACATTTATTTTGTTTTGCATACTGCTTAGCTATATTATAAGATTCTACCTCACTAGCACTCACAAATTGAGCAACAGGTTTTGATTTAGAATCTTCATCATCATCCCTAAAAAGCACATAATACTTTTTATTTTTTTCTCTCAATTCAACATACATCGTAAGTATTCTCTTTATATTCGTGAATCTTAATATCGTCAGCTGCCGCCCATCGAGTATGATTAGAACCAACGTGTTTAAGCATGAAGCCCAAATCGCCTTTTAGGTAAATTGGTTTATCTACTTGAAGCACTTCCCAGAAATGTTTATTTTCTTGTGAACGTAATTGTCGGTTCCGATTATTAGTCGGCAACAACTCTACGATATCTCCAACTTTTGGTAGTTTAGTTTCCACGATATTTATCTATTTGTAAATATCCATTTAAATGAGTTTCAACAACTTTTAAATTGAATATAGCCTCTTTAATGACAAAAGGCTCAACCTCTTTAGTAAAGATACGTGGTTTTACCAATTCGTCCTGAAGTTCCTTTTTTAATTCCCGAACTCTATCTAAGAATTTTTGTCTTTCGCTCATTTACCTATATCCTTAATGTTTGATTGTGATATTACCTGATACGGACCTTTATTGTAAGCAGGTGCAATCGTATGGTTAGTCTTGTGAATTTTTTTCTTGGGTGTCATAGCATTTCGACTATCCCGAGAAGGGATTTTACTCCAAAAATCTTCTTCCTTTTGGTGTCCGTTTAAACGGATATTAATTCTTAAAGGATCCATTTTATAAGAAATCATTATGTATATTATCTCACATTTAAGGTTGAAAGTCAAGAAAAAAAAGAGAGGGGCAGGTCGATACAGCGGTTGAGACCTTACTCCCCTCTCCTACTTCTAAATTATTAGAAGTTAGTATTTTCCTCTTCCTCTTCCTCATCATCATCTGAGGAATCATTGTTAGATAAAGATTCGATTTCAACACCTTCATCAACCTTGGTGTAAAGATCAAGGAAAGTTTCCTTAGTCTCAGCATCAAATCGACTTATGCACATGGCAATAGATTTCAACTTATCGTCAAAAATGCTAAAGGCATTTGTAATATGAACAAGTCGGCGAGTGGAGATAATCTCATCACAGGCACCTTCGTAAAATGATTTACGGATAACATCAGCCCACTTGACAAGGTTCTTGACAAAAGGCATATCCACAATATCTTGTTTCCCTAACTCGTTGGTGAGAATTTTCTCCTCAATCTTATTAGTTGGATATGTCTGTTCAATGGTAACTGGGAAACGCTCAAGGAACGATTCATTCATTATATTGGTACCGATAAAGCGACCATCTTCCGAGCCTTGACCCTTGGTGTTCGCAGTAGCGATAATGTTAAATCCTTCAGCAGGATGTACCCACTTACCAATCTTTTTGAGGTAGATTGATGAGCCTTCAAGAACAGGCTGTAGGCACATAATCTTATTAGATGCCAAATCGATTTCGTCAAGGAGAAGAATCGCACCACGTTTCATGGCGGTCACAACAGGACCATCATGCCATACGGTCTCACCATTAAGGAGACGAAAACCACCAATCAGGTCGTCCTCATCCGTTTCAATAGTGATATTGGCTCGAACATATTCCCGGTGAAGTCTGGCACAGGCTTCCTGTATCATCAAGGTTTTTCCGTTACCCGAAAGTCCTGTAAGAAACATTGGGTAAAAGATATCCGACTTGATAATTTGTTTTACCATGTTGAAGTTACCCCAAGGGACATAGCCGTTAAACTTCTCAGGCGTATAACCCTCATGGTTTTCCATGACACCAACAGCAGTGGCAAGTGCGACAGGTGCCGCGACTGCGGCTTCAGGAGTCACCAAAGTTTCCACTTTGACTTCCTTACCTAACAAGTATCTGCCATTCTCGTTCGGAAGGTGATACGTCCCACGTTTATCGGTCCGAAAATCAGTACCAACTACCCACTGGGGAAATGTCATTCCTGAGTTATCCTCAAGGACGGCATATATCTCCGGTCGAGTAATAGTAGATTTTTCGGGTCCAAAGGTTTGCCTAGCAGCGACTACAAAAGCCTTCCGCTTGGCATTCATTTTACAAACATTCATACCGTTATCTCAAAAGCAATAATAAAAAGTAAAGCGGTCCAAATAGAACCACACGCGATGCCTAACCAAATGTCAGACCATTTATCCATCCACAAAAAGGAATTCATATCTGTTACTGCGCCCAAATGCTATTTTCATCAACCCAAAAGTTGACGCCCCGCTTTACAACCACGTCGGAGTCAGCAGGTGCGTAACCCGTGATTCGGATGTGGGAGCTTGGGGGATTGTACCTGGAACGGGTATTGTCATAAACCGCCTGTTCCAATTCCACGATCAACTGGTCGTGTTCCTGGGGCAAAATGACGTTTTCGACTATTACGGAGTCCTGCAGCCAATCTGCCTCGTCCTCATAATCTACTACCAAGTTTACTGTATTTGCCATATATAAGTATCTCCTAATAAGGGCTAAATTTCATTCTCAAACAACATTATACCATACATCCGGGGCTACGTCAAATTGGGGTATAAGTCATTGATTTCGTTAGACTTTTTTTCAGGCTGTTTTATAGGTTTTGGACAAT
>VTLG01015903.1_pt1 | contig 15686 bp, 22 predicted proteins | sample 4694571 | NCBI WGS metagenome assembly VTLG01 (sample SAMN12604809, study PRJNA352737) | marine metagenome | biome: ENVO:00000447; feature: ENVO:00000209|ENVO:00000569|ENVO:01000036; material: ENVO:00002151; isolation source: viral sequences binned using virsorter ...
CTTCTATTTGAGATTTGGCATCACCAGATTCAATAGCTGCAGCAAGTTCTTTTTCTGCAGATTCTAAACCTGATTTAATACTAGTCTCAAATTTTTTAACATAAGCAGAATCAGTTTTTTCAAACCTTTTCTCTAATGCTTTTCTAGATTCTTCTACACCTCTAGCATAATCTAAAGCAGCTTTTTCCCTTCTCTCTGCTTCTCTCATTTTTCTAGTTAATTTAGAAATACGAGCTTGTACGCCTTTGCTGTAATCTTCTAGTTTTTCATCTTCTTTTTTTTCTGGTTCTTGTGTTACTGTTTCTTGTTCCGTGCTTTCTGTTTCTTGTTTCGGCGCTTCGGTTTCTACAACCGACTCGTCTTTCTTTTCTTCAATATCAATATCCACTTCAGGTCCTGAAGTATCTATATCTACTGTTTTCTTGTCTTCTTCTGGCATAGTTTCCTCCTCTATGGTTTAATACTCATGCAAGATGTCCTCTGGACTATCTAGTTTTGCTAACACTTCATCGTCGTTTAGCAGACGAATCTCCCCTCCATCGATTTTGATTCGGCTACCTGCATATCTTGCAAACATAACCCAATCATTGACCTTGCACCATGGACCTTCTGGATATCTTTCCTTATCCCTATAACATTGAGATCCCATAGCTAAAACCAAACCACATTGAGAAGCAACTTGTTGTCGTTCTAATGTAGCTTCGGCCAATACTATTCCGCCTTTAGTTTTTTCTTTCATTTTAAAAGGTAAAACTAAAAGCCTCCAACCAGTTGGTTGTGGAATTTTTGATTCTTCTTTTTTCTCTGATTTTTTAACTCCGACTAATGATGTGTCGGGTAACTCAATTTTTGTTTTTTGAGTTAATATCGATGACTGTTCCTTTTGACTCATTTTGCTCCTTATCTTCTAGCAGGTTAGAGAGTTCCTGTTTTATTGCCTCTAAGGCATTTATTTGTCCTATTATATACTTATAATTCTCCATATTGTCAACACTTCCCGATGTGACTGCTATAGATAAAGCTTGTAGTCTTGTATTTATAAACCTTATTAGTCTATTTATTACTGTTTCTAATTGCACTTAACATTTCCATCTTCTCCGTGCCTGTCTTATTCGTGAGTTAGGATCGTTTTGAGTTTTTGCTGATGACCTTTTTAGTTGTCCAAGTGATCTTGCGCAGTATGATTTCCTACGATTAGCAGCTTTTGATCCCGGTTTCACTTTACCAGTCACGGCTGTTTTTAATTTACTTCCAGGGTTTGCTCTTCTATAGGCAGCGACACCCTTCTTAGTCATGCCCGCTCCAGACTTTGTAGGTCTGTAGTTTGCACCTTTGCCTGTAGTGGTTTTTCTTATAGGGTTTTCCCTATTTCTTCTCATTATGCCTTCTTAGCTGTCTTAGCTGATCTTTTTAACGCTTTGTCAGTTACAGATCCTTTACCTGGTTTACTAGTGCCTCTTTTTTTGGCTCTGTTCATATAATAGTAAAGACCTTTTCTAGCTTTTGTTCCGTCTTTTTTTGTGTGGTATTTAGAAGAATCACTTCCGCCTCCACCAAATTTTTTTCTCATCATTCCACCTCCCATAGCCATTGTTCTTTTGCCTGATTTTTCTTTAGCTGCAGTTATAATATCTCCTCTAGTAATTACTTTTTTATTACCATACTTTGCTGCTAATGCTTTTTCTCTAGGTGTAGTTGGCGTTTTGCCTGACTTACCTTTTTTTCCTTCTGAAAAATATTTTCTCATTTTTTTATGTCCTTTCCTTTTGATATACCAGATTTAGTTACTGGTTCACCTTTTAATTTTTGTATATTTTGACGAAGTGATGAGTGAGCTTTATCTAAAGGAGCCATAGTTTTCATATGGTCTTTTTTTATTTTACCTACTGATTTTCTACCTTCTTTTTTTATATTTGAAAGTTCTTTTTGAATTTTAGTTTGTCCAACACTAGGTTTAACAGATTTAATAGTTGGTGAAACTTTACCTTTAAAAAAGTTAAATGCTTTAAAATATTTTGACATTATTTTTTTCCATTTCTAAAAATTTGTGTTCCCTTTATACCATAAATACTCGCGACTACAAGGATCCAGAGATTAGTGAACCATGACGGAAGCTGCGAGAACATCTCAAAGAACAATTTTACCTTGTCCATGGCTCCCGGATCGTCTGATACGACTGCCCAAGCCAAAATTACCACGGGCAAACTGAGAATTATCAAAACTGCCTCGTCTTTCCAGTCTGATTGTCTGGCTTCTAAAAGTTTTCCCTGGTAAGCTTCCTTACCTTCGGCCATACGAGACGCATGCATAAGCTGTGCTTCTGACATAGCCATCTTCGTTTTCTGCTTGTTAGCATAAATTTTACTTCCAGCAGATACGGCTAATTTAATTGCCGATAACCACATGTTAATACCAAGTAGCTTTTTGAGGCTTACGTGTATACGTACCTTGTACAGTAACAGTATCACCTTGTGAAATCACGTTTCTAGCTCTTTTAACATTAGCTTTACTTCGTGAATCATAATCTAGATTCTGATTTGGTACTGAAACCTTTTTTGTTTTTTTATAGTTTATAGCCATATTTTATCTCCTATTTTTTTGCTTATCAGTGTATAACTTAACATCTGCTGCTAGTAAAGCTTTATCCATACTAGTCTCATCTCTCATTTCTGCAAGATCTTCATTTAGATCTAGTTTTTCATCATGAATTTCTTTACCTTGCACTAATTTTGCTCTATCTAAATCGGCTCTTGATTCATCGTAACGCTTTTTACGCTCATTTTCCATTGCTCTAAGGTCTACTTCTCTTGCTTTTAATTTTAATAATGGATCATGGTCAAATTGAGAAGTAATTCTTTTCTCTTCCTTCATAAACTCTTCAGTCATTTCAGCAATCAACACAGCTTTTCTTGCTTCAAGTTGTTGATTTAACTGTTGAAGTTGTTGTGCAGCTTGTGGATTAACTGCAGCTTGCTGTTGAAGCATCATCATTTGTTGCATTTGTTCTCTAAATTCTAATTGAATTTGTTCTTGAGCCATTAAACTAATGTGCTCTAAAATATTTTTCTGTAACGCAGCCATAACCATAGGATTATTTCTAACCATATTAGTTGCCATAAAATTTAAGTGCGAAGTTATGTGAGCTCTGTGGTCTTGACCAGGAAAAGCTTGGAAAGATTTTCCACCTAATGCATCAATGTTTTCCATAGAAGGATCTTTGGGTGCATTTGGCGCAGGTGGTGGTAACACTGCATCAATATTTTTTACACCAATTGCTTGATACATACTTCTATAAATTTGATACATGTTATGAAGTTGTGGATTACTGGTTGCTATTTGTAATTGTGTTTGTGCTATTGTAATTCTTTGAGACATTGAGAAAATATTTGGGTCTGCTACCGGTACAACATCTACTCTGTCATCAAAATCGGTTTGTTTAATATTTCTAGCTCCACCTACAACATCGTATGGGTATTCTGGTGGTAAATATTGTGCAACAACTTTTGATAATAATTTAAATTCATCTTTCATAGCTGCAAAACATCTTTTGTGGATTGCAGACATAACTCTTGAGCCTCTTTCAAGTAAAGCAATTGTAGTTCCAACAGCCGCTTGTTGATTTCCATCGCCAACTTGCATATCAGCAATAGCCGCGAATCTTTGACCAGCTTGAACAACAATACCTAAAAGATTTAATAATGTTTGTGATGGTTCTTTATAAGGTAGAGGGAAAAAAGCATCTCTTAAACTACCTCCTGGTGCATCTACATCTTTAAATTCACCTGGTTGTATTGGTGATGCTTCATCTCTAACTCTAACACCCCTTTGTTTAAAACCTGCAGGAAGATTAGATAAAGTTCCAGCGTCTAATAATTGACGGAGAGCCGACGTTGCCGTACGACTCAATCCGCCAATCATATGAATGAGTCCAAAGCCGTAAAATCCTAGTCCTGGCAGAAATTTGAAGTGGACAAAATATTGGATTTTACGTTTCTTTAGATCATTGGGCGCAAAGTTCCTTCTAATAGAAAGAACTGATCGGTTGCCTTCTTCTACAGTTACTATGTAGGGCAATTTTATTCCAGTCGGTTGTCCATCTGCTCCGACTTCTTCGAAACCTTCTAAGTCTAAATTAACATGACATTCTAAAACATTATAAATTGATTCTTGTCTGCCAGTTTTCTTAGTACCTTCTAATTCTCTTTCCTTTTTCTTTAATTCATCATTAGTAGGGTCCATTCCTGGAGGGCCTAATTCTATATCTCTGTAGAAACCACCTACTTGTTGCTTTCTTAATTCGTTTTCTGAAATTTTTACAGTGTGTATAACTGATTCTGCTTCTTCTAAACTTGTTGCAGTGTACGGCACGACTAAATCGTCTGCTGGTACAAATTTTGATACAGCTCTTCCTAAATTTTGATCATAATAAATTTTTTTAAATGTAGATCCAGCTAGTGGTAAATGAAATAACATAGAATCAAACTCTGCTTCGTACTCTTCCATTTGATCCATAATTAAATAGTTCATGTAATCTTTAACACGAGTTGCTTGTTGTTCTGTTTGCGGATTTTTAACACCAATAATTTGAGTTCTTACTGGACCATCTGCTGGTAATAATTCTTTGTATGCTTGTGCTTGGAATTGTGTAACCGCTTCTGCTAAAACTGGGTGAGTTGCACCACTAGCTCCTTGGAAAGGTTCTGTTCTATTTTCATATTTAAATCCTAAAAGATCTAAGCCTGTTGTATAAGAACGTTCCCATTCTTTTCTAGAAGATTTATAATCCATATAATTTTGGACCATTTCATTTCCAATAGGTTCTAATACATCGTCTGGTAAAATGTCTGCTAAATTATCAAAGTGTGATTCTGTTCCCGGTATATTTATAGCTCCCGGTTCAAAGTCGATTGTCGCTCCACCATCTTCTTCAGGTACAACTTCAATTGGACCTTTTTCTACAATTTCTTCCTGAACATCAACTTGGGCTGCCTCTTCTAGAGGAAGATCAATTTGCTTACGTGTGTTCGGGAGTCCTTTATCTATATCTGCCATTTATACTCCTAGTCATTCATATCACCGATCATTATCGAACGCAACCCCTGTCTTTCAGGTGGAATTGCATTGGGTCTTCTGATTTCAGCTATGCCGCCGCCTGCTGCCATAAAATCCATTGGCGTTCTTATATCTCTTTGTATTTGTCTTATTAAATCTTCTTGCCTTATTTTATTCATAGCATCTATGTCTTCTTGCTCTGCTTTATCCATTAAACCTTGATCATAAAACTGTCCTGCTTCTAATTGAGGATTTGGTCTTATAAATGGTTGCATGTTTAACAAATATTGATCTAATGTATCATCATAAACATTTTGCCTAGCATCTTCTGCTCTTTTACGATAACCCACTCTTCCATAACCAGGATTAACTTTTTGTTGTTCCATTCCATATAATCTTTCTCCAAGTTCCATAACATTTCTTCTTTGTGGCGCCGCTGATCCTTTAGAAAGCGCTGCTTCAAATTCTTCTTGTTCTGATTCACCAAAGATAGGACCAAAGCCATAATCAGTTGCATTACCAATAATTCTTGACCATTTTTTACCAGCAGCATAATCACCAACTGCAAATGGAACCATAAAACCTGCTTCAGCTAACAGACCATAACCAGTCCACTTAGCAACACCTGTAATTCCTCTCATTGCTTTTGTAAACTTTCCTAATTTTTTAATTGCTTCTGCACTTCCTTCAGCTCCTTCTTGAACAATTTTATTGTATCCTTTTTGATAATCAACGATTGAAGTACACTGACCTCCTTGACCTTTGATACATGGAATACCAGCATCTCTAAATCTTTTAACAACATCTTGTTCTAAAAATTTTTTAAACCCTTTAAGTTTGGGATCTGTTTTTAATCTTTCTGTTAATTTTGTACCAGCTTGTGTTTCAATTCTTCTTAAACCTTGTTTTGGAGTTTCAACACCTGCACCATATTGTTTACCGCCTACATTTAATCTAATTCCTTTATCTTTTAATTCTTGCACTCTAGAAAAATCATTATTTAAAATTTGATTTTTAATTACTTCGGCAGTTATATTATCCTGACTTGTTAATAATTGTAAATCTTTTGCTAAAGCTGGATTACCTCTTACTCCACCTGCTCCACTATGGTGAATATTAATAGCGTTGTTTGTTAATCTTCTTCCTTGTGAATTATCTAACCATTGTAATAAATCTGTATAGGCTCTATCGTTTCTTATTAAATTTGTATCAAAACCTTTTGGAAACATTTTCATAAGAGATTGTGGAATATTAGCTTTTGCATTTTTTGCAACGGATACAAACTTAGAAATTTTTGCAGCTTCAGGGTGATTAGTAATAGGATTACCAATTTTAGAATTAGCGTGATAATATTTTACACCATTTTCAGAAACACCAATTATCCTACCGGCATCATTAGTAAGCATTTTATATGCAGGATTATTTTTAGACGCCCTATGCATTTGAGCTATTACCCAGTTTTCATCCTTGCTAAAATTAAACGCATAAGGATATTTTTTCCCTGTATTTTCAACAAAATTTCTAACCATATTATATAATTGTTCGTTTTCTTTAGTAGCAATTCCAAATTTTCTACCTGGACCGAATTTTAAATCAATACCTGCGTCTGCTATTTGTTTTCCAAAAGCTTCCTCAATAAGACTTTGAGTTTTTTTTGGAAGTTGTTTAACGTTATGAAAAGCTGGTTTATAACCTCGTTCTACAAAATCGTATACAGCATCAAATTTTTGTTGATCTGCTGCTTGACTAAACCCATATTTATATAATTCAAAATTTGCATCAGGGAATTGTTTTAGAATTTTATTTTGTTGAAATGTTTTAAGAGGATCAAACATTGTAGTTTTACTAAATTTTCCCGGAGTTTTTCCAGTGGCAACATTACTCCTAATTTTACGTTTTTCTAAATCTGGTAATTCTATAAAGTTTGGAGAACTTATTTCTCCTCTCTTATAAAAAAATTTAGCTGCTTTATTCAATTCTTTTTTTTCTAGTTTTCCAGTAAAAGTTTTAGTTCTTATATTTGTTTGAGCTGTTGTTTCGGGCGGTAAATCTGTTACGAATTTATCTCTAATTTTTATAGCTTTATCTAAATCGTCAATCCCACCTTTATACTGAGACTCACCTTTAATTGTTCTTGTAACTAAATATTTTTTACTTACTGGGTGTTGTTTAATATGAGGTTGGTTAGGAACATTTTTGTATAATGGTTTTCCTCCTTTAAAAAACCCGATCCGTCCACCTTGAGCCGCGTTGAATGGTCTTTCTAAATTTATTCTTTGTAAATACTCTTCGTGTGTTTCTTGTGATGGGTCGAAACCTCCAGACATTTCATCTTTAAGAGGACCTGGTACTAGATCTTTGTCTAAGGTAGCAAATCTTCTTGCGTCTGGATTGTCATCGTAAACATCACTAAGATCTATAATCTTTTTTAATAGGTCCATTATTCCCCTAACATTCGGGCTATGCCGCCTGATGCAAAGTCATCAGCCATGTCTGCAGCAGCATCCGCGTCGGCTTCTGCTTTACCTTGTTCATATTCAGTTCGTAATCTTTTTTTAGTTGGTTTAGTATCTTTAACTGTGCCTGTAGCAAACTTTTCCACTTCAGTAAAATCAGATCCATGCTCACCAAATTTTTCAATAGTTGATTCTTCAAATTTAACATTTTCTGGATGTCCTCCTGTCCATTCTGCTTCTTCAACAGTAAACTCTTCTTTAGTTTTTCCACCACCTTTTCCTGTTTTAAGATCAGGTTCGATAAGTTCTGCTGCTCTATACTCTAATCTAACCGGTTGACCATAATGACCATCTGCAAAGCCGTGTTTACCCGTTCCAATATCAACGGCAACATCTCCAGTATCTAATTGCTGTGTTACATACACATCGGTTTGTGAATTAGGAAGTTTAGTTTTATGAACAATAACTCTTTCTACTCCTGATTCAACTTCTGTTCCTTCTTTAATAACTTTATTTACAAGGGGTTTGAACCATGATGGCATGCCATCAGCTCCTTCTTTAATTGGAACTTGTATTAAGTTTTTTTTACCAGCGCCTTTTAATAAACCAAATAATCCTGTTTTAGCAGCTCCTACCGTTGCAGCTCCTGCACCTATCGCTTGTAGAAATAATCTTCTTGCTTTATCAATCCCACCAAGTTTAAATCCAGTTCTCTCGCCCAACATGCCTGCAACACCACCGTATGCTTTTTCATCTCTTAACATTTGCAATATTTCTTCTACTTCATCTGTTAAAGTGTTATCACTAACTTTAAAACCATAATCTTCAGGATCAATTATGTTACCAATGTAATCTTCATTTTTTCTATTTTCTATTTCTTTTAGAACATCTTTTTTAAGTTTATCTATTTTTATTTTTTGAACTGCAGCTTTGTTTCCTGCTTCAATTTCAGCTTTAATCTGTGCTTCTGTTTTAACAGCAGTTGGTTTTGATCCTGTTGCTTTCATAATTCCTGATTGTAATTCACTAGTAGGTCTTGGTGTTCTAAAGTCCGTAAGTCTATCTTTTGGAAATTGAATAACTTTTCCTTTTCCTGCTTGTCCAGCTGCTTTAAATCTAAGCTGTAACATTTCTATGGCATTAGGGTTTCTGCCAGTTCTTTGAATAAATTGTTGTAATAGAATTTTTAACATTATTTTTTACCTTTTTTTCTTAGTGATTTTTGATATGCTTTTTTAACTATGGGTTGATCAAAATAAGGTCCAGTCTTTTTTTCAAAATCAGAAGTCATTATTCTATGATAAGCTTCAATCTTTTTTGGACCAGCAGTATGTTTTTTATTTTTTAAAGTTACATTCATGGACCCTATCATTATATCTTTTTTTCTACTGGTATCTTTTTTATAAATATTTCTTTGACCTTTTAAAAAATCTAATCTTAGTTTTCTCTCTTCTTTTCCTACTCTTTTAATTTTTTTACCACCTTTAATTATGGCACCCATACCTTTAGTTAATAATGTCATTAATAATAATTCCTTTTAGTTTTCTCTGCCTTTGCATCTACGTAATCTTCAGGGTGACCGACCAGACCGCCCTGTCTGAATCGCATAATGGCTTGGGTCGTAGAGTCCACCAAGTCATCGTGATCGCCATAAGGGAATGCCGCGCACTCCTCAATGACTTCCTCAGCAAATTTTTGCTCAGGACACCATATCATACCAGATTCGAACAAAGGTGCAACCGCATTTACACGTGCGTGCTTATCGTTGCCTTTGGAGGGCGTGAAGTTGACAACTGGTATATCCATCTTCCTAAGCTCATAAGTCAAAGGCAAACCAGATGCTTTAGCCTCTACAATAACCGTTTCTGGTTTCCAATACTCATATTGTTGAAGGGCCAGTCTTCTTAATTCTGGAAACTCATATCTACCTTTTATAGCATCGAGTAAAATTAAATTAGCTGCTGAGTCTTCATCAGGATAAAATATACCCCACGTCGTAATAGCACTGTAATCGGCTGTTTCTTTTTTAAGAAAAGCTGTGTCATAACTCTGTATGACATGATGAAGTTTAGGTATATTCTCACCTTCATATTTTCTCCACCACTCTCTTTTAAGTATTGCCCCTTCTTCTGCTGTTGGATTTTGCATCCATTGAGCATTCCATTTAGCAACGGGTAGTGTTGCTTTTACTTTTTCTAATTCATCTAACTTCCAATACTCAGGCCAGACGGGAACTTGTTTTGATCCGTGGTCCATGATCGCCGGAAATTCGACCACGTCCCATTGATCCGCTTTCGCCTCACCTTGGTTCCTGATCAACATTCCTGTTAAATCTTTTGTTGACCAACGTGTCATAACTAAAATAATTTTTCCACCAGGTTGCAAACGTTGTCGTGGTCCTGATGTATACCACTCATAAGCAGACTCCATAGCATTAGGAGAAAGTGCATCTTGCTCCGAGTGCGGGTCGTCAATGATTAATAAGTCAGCACCCCGTCCGGTGATTGCACCGCCGACACCAGCTGCAAAATACTCACCACCTTGTGCTGTTTCCCACCTACCAGCGGCTTTGCTATCTTCTTGTAAACTTGTTTTAAAAATTTTAGAATAATCTTCCGAGTCAATTAGGTGCTTGGCTTTACGACCAAACCTAACGGCTAATTCTCCTGTGTGAGTTGCTTGAATGATCTTTAATTTTGGCTCACGGCCCACCATCCATGCCGGAAGTAGATAAGATGCAAATTCTGATTTAGTATGCCTCGGGGGCATGTTCACTATTAGACGATTAATTTTACCTGTAGCAAGATCATTAAATTTTTTTGCAATGTGCCTGTGATGGGACCCCTCTATAAAATCGGGCCATACACATTTAACAAAGGATAAAAAGTCTTCTTTAGCTTTATTTTGAATTCTTTTTTCTGCATGCATAACTCGCAATCTTTTAAATGTCTTTCTAACGTCTGCCGGAAGTTTACTAATGTCTACTTTATTTAAATTCATATAAAAATTTTATAAAATTTTTGCACCCTTATAAGATGTTCAAAATGTTTTTAACAGGATTAACAGTCTAAATCAAGCAATACAACCTGAAGTAGTGGGACCCCTTTATTAAAAAAAGGGGGGTGGGGTACAACCTGTGATTGATTATTGAGATTGGGTTAGGATCCGCTTAGAATTGTGGCGCGCGAGCGCCACAACCTATGGTTGACGATTAGTCTAGCAAGACCATGTATGCTTTAGCGTTGTGCTGCCTAAACCAATGTAAATCTTTATTTACTTTGTCCCATAGTTTAGATGCACCGTCGAAGCCTGCGGTCTTATCTTCTAGTGTTGCGGCTAACTCATTGATGAAGATTGCATCATGTTTGTTAGCTTCTTCTTTAGTTAACATAACAGATTCGCCATTGAATCTATTACGCCTTTCTTCTGTTCTGTTGTCTATGTTTGTTTTCATATTAGATATCCTATACTATCCTTTAATCATTGTCAACTCTTTTAATTATAGTATTTGTTGCCATATATGGTACTCGTTCACTTCCACCCTCGCCATTCCATTCATATCTATAACTCTCATACTTATTCTTTACAACCTTGATTGGTGTTTCGAGAGCCTCGCGCCTTGGTGCAAGTGCAACTATTCTATCTTTATGTTCGTTAAGAAAATCGAATAAACAATTTTGATTACAAAAATAAGCATATATACTTTGTCTAATATATTCGGTACCCAGTTTTATTTTAATAGTTCTCAATACTTTATTTCCTTTACTACCTCTCACTCTTGATTGTGTTTGTTGAGTATGGCAACTCGGACCATGGCACCAATTATAATTATTCATTTTCTTCCCTCAACTCTCCAATACATTTAGCATGGCTTTCTAAAACTTTTTCAAGTTTAGAAATCCTTTGTTCTAACTTGTCCAAGATTTTATGGTGTTGATATATTCTGTCTTTATTTTGTGCATGTAGTAAATCGTGGCTATCGTCTAACTGTGTCATTAAAATCTCACTTTCCAAGATGTAGTCGCATTTCTAAAGTTATCTGCCTCAATATCAAAGTAAGTGAATATTGCTTTTCCTTTTGCTGATGTCCAATATCTACAACCCTCAACCCATTTACCTAAACGGGTGATATGTTTTTTATCCTTATTAGAGTAGTAAGTTATTGTAAATTGTTTGTCGTTTTCCATTGTCTTTATCCTTTCTGTTATTCAGGGATAATCCCATAAATTATCCCTAAAGTAAATAGTCTATATGCCCAAAATGGGTTTAACTATTTTGTTGTTGTTTTTCATACAACAATCTTGCCTTTATTTTTTCCTCTCTTGTTTGCTCTCTCTTGTTCTTCATTCCTTTTATTCTATCAGCTAGATTTTTAGGATTGTAGATTACAAGTCCAGTAGAGTTAGTTCTAATTATTTCTGCATCTGAAATATTTAAACCAAGTTCTGTCGCAAGTTCAATTGCCTCGTCTAAATATTTATAACCTTTTAAACCAAGTTTAATTTCTTTCATTTGGTCTAAAATAGATTTAATCCAATTGTAATGTGCCATAACAAAAAGATTTTTTTGTCTTTTCCAATCAATCAAGAACATATACTCATCTTCATTACAAGCTATTGACCTGTCCCTACAATAATCTCTACCAATTAAATCTAATTGGTATTTCTCATTCCACTCCTTGCCATAACCAGTATCGTCATCACCAAGATATTTATTATTGTTGTCGCAATATTTTGTTTTGTGTGGGTTTTGATCTTTGCCCTCTTGTTCAATCAAAATATCAGGATTGCAATTATCTTGTGCTTTAAGTTCATCACGAAACAAAGCATAGCCATAAGCACTATCGTTTGAATGTCGCCAATCTGAATTGCTATCAACATCTAAACTACCATTTAATCTAAAATCAAAATGGCTTTCTATTGTTGCATCTTCAACTTTGGCATTGTTGTCGTAATCTCTTGTTTCTTTTTTTCCAAGATAATGAAAATGAAAGCAACTGTCTTTTGCAATCGTACTTACATTTTCAAACTTATCTTGTAGGTATCTTGCTTTAGCAACATCATCATCAGTATAATGTCGTCTAACTATTTTTTCTGCCATTTTCCATGCGTTGTCATTTATGTCAATCTGATCTGCTTTTAGATTGTCATAAGTTTGTTTTTCATGAGTATCTTCTTGTTCAAGATGCACTCTCATACGATTTGCAATCTTGTTCCGATACTCTTGGTTTAGTCTTATTCTACTCATTGTTTTTTTCCTTTCTATTTAGTCTTGTTTCAATATTATCATAATACCCTTTATCTAAAAGATATCTATATAAATTTTTACAAGTTTTAGGTGCTTTCTTATCATTGATAAAATTAAGCACTGCTTTAGCAAAAGAAGTAAAACCCGTCACTCTAGGATTAGTCATTAACATGCCCGTTAGTGCTTGTCTTTCTAGTGCTTGTAAAAGTAGTTCTTGTTGAAATGAATAACCACTTTCCATTGTTGTATCTGCTAGTTTCATATTTGCCTTTCTGTTTGTTTGCATGATTTGAAATTAACACTTGACAAAGGGATTGTCAAGGACTATATTGGATTTACTATTTATTAAGTTAAGTTAAACTACCTCTGATAATTGTAAGACCTCGTTTCTGGTTTCCGGTCGATAAATTTGCCAACCAGTGGGACAACTTCTGGTTGTGTTTTTTGGTAATTTACCTACCTTGTTAGCACAACTAGAACTGATCCCTGATCCACTAGCGATAGGAGATGTCCTATGCAAAATGCTAGCACTCGTTAGTGGATCTGGGATCAGAACTAGACGGCGCCCCACATAACCAAAAAGGGCTATATTATAGGTCGCGGTGTCACTCTGGAGAACGTCTCCTCATTGCACGTGTTGGAAGGAGATCGCCTACATGCTGTTCTAGTCCTGATCCCTGATCCAATGGTGAGAACTTGATCGCAAGGCCGGCACACTGTTGGATCTGGGATCAGCACGGAACTAGAGATATCTAGTAGCAATAGGTCAGACAGTTTAAGCGGTCTGATATTGCCTGATCAGGGCACTTTAGAATGATTCTAAGGTGCAAGCTGCAAGCCACAAGCAACAAGCGCTTGACATTGCTGTAGGATAATGTAGGTTAGAATTAGAAAGGAAACATATGCAAACAAAAAAAGAAAAACAATACCAAACAGCGTTAGACGCTACATTTACAAAGGAAGGTTATTTAAGAAGTAATCTTAATCCAAAGGACATTGCGGCAAGAGTTTACACAGCCGCGGAGATAGCTATCGGAGATGGTGGCTTCAGAGCAAAAGAGATTGTAGAAAACTTTGCTCAACTCATGGAGATGGACAGCGTAAGATATGCAAAACAAAGGAAGTTCTACGGATGAGTCGACAGCCGGGATCACAAAGTTTAAAAATATTAATCAACCATTGGCGCTGGCTCAGCGCCAATGGATATAAAAAAGAAGCTTCAAGCTGCAAGCTCCAAGCCGCAAGCTTGACAAGGAAGCTGTATCCTGTTATTGTGTCCTATAAACTAAAGGAGAAAGTATGCAAACAAAAGAAGCGTTAAAAATTATAGGCGGCTCATTGAGCAAGCCATCGAAAATGCCTGGCTGGTCTATCGGGTTACCTGCCAAGGAATGCAAGACAGGCTCCAAGCTCCAAGCTGTTAAGGGCTCTGTCTGTTATGACTGCTACGCTCTAAAAGGTTGTTACGTCTTCAAGGTTGTCCAGGATGCACAGTATCGAAGGCTGCGAGCTATCAAGGACCCCAGATGGGTTCTGGCAATGGCGCACTTGATCAACAGCAAAAAGCCGGACGTCTTCAGGTGGCATGATTCCGGAGATGTACAGGATTTAGATCATTTAAATAAAATTTATGAAGTCTGCAAGCTCACGCCTTCTAAGCGTCACTGGCTGCCAACCCGTGAAGCATGGATAAAGGACCACCTGGACAGGGCACCAGCCAATCTAGTCATCCGGTTCTCCGCTCCGATGGTCAACCAGCGGGCGCCTGAGTCGTGGCCTAACTCTTCCATGGTTGTGGACAAAGGTTTTCACACGTGCCCGGCCCCAGCTCAGGACAACGAGTGTCGAGACTGTAGACAATGTTGGGATCCTGCTGTAAAGGTGGTTAGTTATGGCAAGCACTAAAAGAATTAAACACAACGACCTGACGCATTACTTCATCAGGGACCATAAGGAGCTGCCGCGGGCCTACCTGCGGAAGTGTGAGAAGTTTTTCCAAACTATTCAGGACCGGTTAATTACAAAAAAAGATGCTGCATTTTTATTTAAGCACCAAGCAAGAAAGAAATTAAATTGATATGTGGAGACACCCAAAGTATTATAAAGAATTACGCAAGCGTAATAAATCGGATCAGGTCATTAGCGGAGCGAACGCGACGGCGAAAGTGGAGCGTGCACCTGGTCCGGGCCTCAAGCCACAAGCGCCAAGCGACAAGCATCAAGCTGCAAGCGACAAGCGCCAAGCTTCAAGCTCCAAGCTTGTTGAATAACAAGCGACAAGCGTCAAGCTCCAAGCTGCAAGCTCCTTGGAACTTGAAACCTTCCCTTACAAGTTCTTGTATATACCTTCCCTCAAAAAGTTTTATGGTACCAGGACCAAGGGCCTGGACGAGGATAAAAGAGTTCTTTGGGTGCCTCTCATGGAAGCTAATTTGGTGTGGGCTGAAACGGATTTTGTTTGCTTTTGTAGTCTTTAGTTCGACAGTGAAAAAGTGGCCAGAATTATTATAACCCAATAGATCGGGAGTACCGTGTAAGCTAATATTTTCAAGTCTAATCCACGAAATTTCTGGAATAGTTTTACGAAGTTTTTGATATAATTTAGCCTCTGGACCCATACGGTTTTGGAGCCAACATCGTCATCCATTAATAGTCCTTCAATAGTTTATCTGGCAAAATAATACTAGAAGGTTTTTCTGTTTTGATTACAAGTCTGTGTGCAACATGACCTTTGTGTCCAAGAATTGGTTGTGTGTTTTCTTGCACTTCCATTCTTTTAACTTCGTGTAACTTTCCGTCTTTCTCTACAAAGATGACTGCATTCTTAACTGCGTCTGATCCTTCTGTAAAGCTAGATAAAAATTGTTGTAAGTCTTGTACTCTCATTTTCTTAATCTTCTGTTTGCGTTTGACAGTTCGGTTATTAATATT
>VTLG01002905.1_pt1 | contig 15685 bp, 26 predicted proteins | sample 4694571 | NCBI WGS metagenome assembly VTLG01 (sample SAMN12604809, study PRJNA352737) | marine metagenome | biome: ENVO:00000447; feature: ENVO:00000209|ENVO:00000569|ENVO:01000036; material: ENVO:00002151; isolation source: viral sequences binned using virsorter ...
TATCGACACATCAGGCAATAACGCCCTGACCCTGGACGCTGGTAGCGCAGTTCTCACCTTGGATGGCGGGACGCTGGAGAGCGATGCCAGCACTTTCTCCTTCGATGCTGCGGCTACGATAGACACATCAGGGAACAACAACCTCACGCTCAATGCTGGCACGGGCACCCTGGTCGCTACGGCTGGCGATATGACCCTGTTCGATGACAACAACGACGCAGATGTATCGTTGAGCATGGGCACCAGTGCTACTGAGGCATTGGTAATACAGGCATTGAATGGTGGCAGCAATAAGACTTTAGAAGAATTGCGTTTTACGACTAAAACTGCGTCAGACACTGGTGATCATGGCAAGGTCAGTTTTCACATCGATGAAGAGGAAATAGCCACTATTGATGATGGCGGCATCGATCTCGCCAGTGGAAAATCGTTTACCGTAAATGGCTCTGCACTAAGCAGCGGCATCAGTTGGGATGGCAGCACTCCTAATGGCGTAGCGACTTATAAGGATGGTGATGAAGCAACAGTAGAGGCGAACCTGACCTTCGACGGCTCGACGCTGACCGTAACAGCAGATCAGCATATTGCCAATGGCAACGGCTTGGTTATTGGTCACACATCACAGGTTGCAGCAAACGGAGTTACTGCCGAAACGCAAATCTTGGGAACCAGTGCTGCGGATAGTGCAATAATCCACGGTAGATGGTCAGCAGATGCCGCCTCGCCTCTGTTTTATTTTATCAAATCACGCGCTGGTAGCATTGGTGCTAGTGCCCATTCAGATAATGCAGCAGATGACGGTGATAGACTTGGGCAAATCATCTGGTGCGTAGATGATGGGACCGACTACCAACATGACGGAGCGCGTATCTGGGCCGAGGCTGAAGGCAATGCCGCATCGAATAACATTCCAACATCGTTACATTTCGGCACCTGCCCATCGGGGGCTTCGACTATTACCGAGCGTTTGGTCATCGACGCCAGTGGCGATGCTACTATAAGTGATGGCGATCTTGTCATCGGCACCAGTGGTCACGGCATTGATTTCTCAGCAACGAGTGATGCGGGTGGGGCCACAAGTGAGGTCCTTGACAACTATGAAATTGGCACCTTTACCCCGACACTGGGAGCGCACTCAAGCAACGGCACACACAGCTATACGACGCAAGTCGGCAATTACACGCGGGTCGGCAATGTCGTCCATATATGGATGCAAATGACGATTAACACACTCAATACGAGTGGGACGATTTCGGGCAATCTTGAAATCAGTGGACTGCCGTATACGAGCGCGAACACCACGGGTCAGGCGTACATGGGTACGTTCCTCTCCGTGGGGTTGGATATGGATAGTGGCACGGGACCAGTGGCCCATGTGTCTCCAAATGCAACTAAGATAAGTCTAATCGCATCAGTTGATAATGCGAGTTATGATACGTTTACCAGTGCAGATGTCGCGTCAGGTGATGGGTTTTGGATTCAAGTAAGTTACCCCGTATAAAGGAAAAATAAAATGGCCATAACCAAAGCCACTGCCGACGATAAAATAGAGATCGTTGGCGATTACAAGCACGTCAATATTCGCACAGCAACCATAGTGTCCGAAGACGGTACCGAGCTATCGCGCTCGTTTCACAGGCGCGTCATTACGCCCGATATGGACGTGAGCGGTGAGTCTGCTGAGATCAGAAGCATCGCTGCGGCAGTCTGGACTGACCAGGTTAAATCGGCGTGGCAGACGTACCGCGAGTCTCAGTCGTAGTGTGGATGCCGATCTCATTATCTCTGTAGTAGCTCTCGCGCTGGTCGCGCTGATCGGGGCTAACACCTGGCTGCTGCTCACCGTGCGGGACCGCATAAGTAAAAGCGATAAACGAGTAGATTCGTTAGGGCAGCGCGTAGCGAGACTCATTGAATGGGTAGAGGAGCAACGCACGCCTAAGCGAGGCAAATGATGCCACGCAGACCTCCCCGTGATCCGAAAAAGGTCGCTTCGTTTGCTGAATTGCGTTCTCATTATAGCGAACTCTGGCGAATGTATGAAGAGTGCAGCAGGATGCGCTCTGCTGACTCAAGCACTGCGAAGCATTACCGTAAGTCAGCAGATGAGGCGAAGCAGGAAGCGAAAGGGCTAAAGCGCAGTCTACAGACGATCACTCGCAAGCAAGCGCAGGCCGAGAAGCTGAAGTCTACGGCGAGTTGGAGTGGATGCGCCCTGGGCATCAATACGTTGCTGTTTCAGACGCTCAATTACTACAAGCATAAGCACGCGATACCAGATTATTTGCTGGAGTCTGATTTCGTATTTGCGGGATGTGCCTGGCTGTTGACCAGCCTGTTTGCAGCAGCTGCGCACGCATACCATACCAATGACTGAGAACGATGCGGAGCAGGCGTTACAGCGCTTTGGAGAGGCTTCTGGCGTAGCACTGCTGGTTGAGCAATATGTCTGGTGGTTCTTGGCAGCATTGGTGCTGCTATCGATCCGCGAGACCGTAGTCAATCTGATCAGTGGCATCAGTGTCTACCTGGGCAGCGATTATGAGGAATCGCAGGTTGTCTGGGCGCAGATCAATGGGCACCGCAGGCCAGCACGTATTACCCAAGCAGGGTGGTTTAGCTCAACGCTCTACCTCTATGACATCGAAATAGACGATGAGGGCAAGAAGACTATCGTGGGAGGCACTTTGCTAAAGGTCAGCAACACCAAGCTCAAGGATTTGCTTCTGGAACGTCCCCTCGACAGACTCCCACTAGATGAGAGGTAGTTTGTGATGAGTGTAGCAGAGAAGATTGCAGAATTAAGAGAGAATCAACGTGCCACGCTGGAGCGCTTACAGCAGGCGCAGGGCACGGTGCAGGATCTGGCGGCTCTTGCGCAGCGACAGCAGGGGGCGTTGATGGTGCTGGAGGAACTGGATCAAGACCCTGAACAGGAGAGGGAAGAAAATGAATCTGACTAATATTATCGGCAACCTGGCAGGCAAGGTGGCATCACGTAAGCTGGGCGTTACCGCAGCGGTCGCAGCAGCAGCTGGCACGGGCGTAGTCGAGCTTACCTGGCCGATGGCAGCAGTGGCTGCAGCCTACGTGCTGGGGCAGGCATACGTCGATGCCGCGAAGTAGCGGATTGCTCTGAGGGGGGTGATCTGCATCAGGGCGCAGGGTGAGCTTCGTGCTTGCTCTGCGCTTTTTCCATTGCACTATATTCGGGGCACTAGTATGTTAGCTGCTCAGGGAGCAGCGACTCGCTATGGTTAGTTCGCATAGCTAAGTTGTTGCAGGATAGGGGTTTGCATACTTTTCCGTAGCGCACCTGCTTCGGGAGCAGGGGGTCGCCAGTTCGAATCTGGCCACCCCGACCATAAAGCCCACTCTTGCAATGACTTAGCGAGAGTGGGCTATCTCGTTTCCCCACGTTATAGCGCGAACCTGCTTCGGTTTATTCTCTCTAATTACGGAGTCTATACGATGCAGGCATATCTGCTGTATGATGAGTTTATCGCAGACAAAAAAATCGCGCTGGTCAGTCCCAAAACCATCAACTTCTACGAAGATTCGGTCTATCGCTGGCTGGAGTGGTGCGAACAGCAAAAGCGATATGACCGTAGCGATGCAGACGCACTGCAGCGATGGGCCAAGCTGTATATGCTCTCATTGGTTGAACGCCAATTAAGCCCCTACACGATCCACACCTATGGCAGGGGCATCAGGACCTTCCTCAAGTGGGCAATAGCCGAAGAGTACATGGCAGGTCCCTACAAGTTCGCGTGCCCACCTAAACCGCAGAAGGACATTCGCCCCTTGGACCTGGGTGCTGCGCGGGATGCCCTGGCGCAGGTTGCCAACCAGGATACGCTGGTGGGGTTTCGCAACACCGTGATCGTCAGGACGTTTGTCGATACGGGCCTGCGATTGTCTGAGTTGGTTGACATGGAATTGGGCGATCTCGACCTGGAGGCACGCAGCATCAGGGTCAAGGGCAAGGGCCAAAAGGTGCGATTTGTCTATCCATCGCTGCCCACGGTCAAGGCTTTACGGGCCTATTTGGCGCAGCGCGAGGATATCGTAGGCAAGGTCCACACCCGAGTGTGGGTGGGCGAGAAGGGCGAACCCATTGGGCTGCGTGCGGTCCAATCGTTTATGTCGAGGCTGAAGAAGCGCATTAAATACGAGGGCAAGCTCTCGCCGCACATCCTGCGCCACACCTATGCGATTTTATTTTTAGAGAAGGGGGGCAACCTGGCATCGCTGCAGGGGTTGATGGGGCACGTTGATGCTGAAACGACGATGGAGTATGCCAATTTCAGCAGGCATCAGGATCAACGCATAGCGACAAGGTTCAGCCCTGGGTCAGACCTGTGACTTTGCAGATGCAAACTTGTTGCTCTGCCAGATAGTGCGCCACATCTCATCCACCTCACGGGGGTCGTTTTTTAAGCGAAAGAAATAGCGCTCTGCCTTGCCTCGCCCGATGGCGTAGACCGTGACAGGCTCGTTCATGTATTTTGACGCATTGTAGGCATTAGCCTGGCATAGGCCGAAATCCAGGCCAATAGTGCGCCAATATATGGTCATATTATTTGTATCAGACATTCTCTGATCTCCCTTATGTGCTTGCACTGGTAGTTCGATTTCTGCCTACTGCGATACGTATAGCCCTTGCAAGTGCAGGTCCAGCGATCCTCTCCAGGCTCAACTGTGGGGTGCCTGCGAATCGTATAGGTATCGCCCGAGGTGCCCACGCGATTAAATACCTGTTCCTCATCCAGTGCCGCTAGTGCGGCCTCCATACGACCACGGGCGTTTCGGGTCCCACGTATCCGCCCATTGTGTGGTGATGCACCCATTCCTCTGCATCCTCGTAAGACCAGTTGTTGATGCGCTGGTGGACTGCTATCAGCTTGTCGTAGTCATACGCTGGCACCGATAGGCCAATGCGTACGGCGATGCCGATGAGGGCTTCATCTAATTCTGGTGGATCGAAAAAGATGACCCGATCCGAATGCTGCTCACCTAATTGCTCTGCTATTTTCTCTCGACCACTCATTCGCAAACCAGTTGTAGTGGATGGGCGGGAGAGGGTGTAGGTCAGGGACAGGGATTTCCAAGGCACCCTTTAGCGTTCCTTCTGCTATCGGGGTGCTGGGCAGTTCCTCTGCGGTTGCCCAGCCCGTGAGGGTGATCGTGGGGTGCTTGTCGATCCAATCATCAGGGTCTTCACTATCGTGCAGCAACAGGCAGTGGATGTAGACCCATCCTTCATGGACCTCATAGGGGCGCACCAGCAGACCGTATTTACGGGGGTCCTTCCAATAGCGCATGAATCCCCCTTTGACATCCAGGTTGGCACAGCCGAGGTCATACCCATTATCGCTGCTGTTGGGATGCTGGTTTCGGTGGAATCTCGTTTGGAAATACGTTGATGTGTGCCCATGTAGATATTTCGCCACCGCGCAGGTGGCTACCTGACCTACCGCCTGGTCTGTGCGCATACGCTCCTGGCGCATCTGGTCATCGTGGATCTGGCTCTTCATTGCGCCGATGCCCTGACCACAGTTGAGGTTCGCATGGTACAGCGCACCTTTTAGCTGGTCGCTGCTGAGTTCTATTTCAATCATAGTATTAGGGTAGGGTGGGCAGCACTCCCCAATACTGCCCACCCCTGGCGCGATGAATGGTAGCGTGCATCTCCCTTGTGCATCTACCGCGACACACCGCGCCGAATTTCATTTAAAGCCTGACTCAAGATTTGCTCCACCCTCTGCTTGGTTATTCCCATAACTCGCGCCAGTTCGACCTGTCTCCACCCACGCATCCCAATCAAACCGTAGGCAAACTGTATAGCCGTGCGTGCCCTTTTCTCTTGTATGTGTTTTAGCATTGGGCGTGGCGTGTGGTCTAATGGGACATCAGGGCTTATGCTCAGATCGGTTTTTTCTACGTCAACTACACGGTAGTCCGTGGAGCGTTGAGTAGGTGTAGATTGCTCATATGCCATCTGTGCAGCACGGATGGGCGATATCCCCTCGCGGAGATAACTCTGCTCAACCTTGCGCATCTTCGTGATTTGCGTTATAGCGTTAGCAGGCAGGTTGAGCAGGTGCTGCGCACCGCGAGTCTCATTATACGTCTTTGCAATCCTGTAGCGTGCATAGGTCAAAAATGAATAGCCTGTTGAAACATCGAATGTGGATGCAGCATTCATCACCTCTATCGCTGCATTCTGTACGCCATCCTCCAGGTCCAGCCAGGGGCGATTGCTCACCTCACGTATCACGTATGCCATGACTTCGCGCACCAGCTGATTGCGTGCGTCTACATCTCCATCCTGCTGCCAGCGCGTGATGAGCTTGGCTTGCTCCTCCTTGCTGGATGGCGGCAGGGGCAAGCGATGGAGATAGTGTTTAGTCTCTTTCTGCAAATGCCACTCGCTCCTTGCTCCAATCCACACCCTGCGTGCCAAGGGGTCCATTGCGGTTTTTACGTACCAGTAACTCACAGTCTCCATCTGCCAAATCCGAGCAATGCTCCCATCCCCACCACAGCATCCATACCCCATCTGCATCCTGCTCTATCTGGCCTGAGTCTCTGAGATCCGATAGGGTAGGGCGCGATGCCTCTCCTGTGCGCATCTCTATCGCTCTGTTCAATTGTGCGCAGGCCAGCACGGGCACTCCCAGGTCCATTGCCAGGGCCTTTAACCCTCTGCTAATCTGACTGACCTCCTGCTCTCTGGTGCTGGCTTTGCCTGCCTGCATCAGCTGCAGGTAGTCTACCACGATCAGAGAGAGGGGTTCCTGGCGATGCAGCTTCTTGCACTTGGCTTTAAGGGCATGGAGGGTAAGACTGCCCCGATCATCGATGTGCAACTGAGCGCTACGCAACTGCGCCACAGCATCATCGAATGCCTGCTGCTTATGCTCTGGCATACGATTGCGTGCCAGGTCTGCTATCGGTATGGATGTCAGCTGGCAGAGGGCACGTAACACCAGACTGCGTGCATCCATCTCAAGGCTGAAGAACGCCACGGGACCTCGCTGTGCTGCGTGCATAGCGATCTGCCAGGCCAGCGCACTCTTGCCTTTACTTGGGCGTGCTGCCAGGACGATCAGCTGCGAGGGCTGCAGTCCATTGGTGATGTCATCCAGGTGGGCAAAGCCTGAGCTTAGACCCAGCAGTCCCAGCGTGCTGTTCTGCCTGGTCCAGTGCTGCGTCATGCCGAGCGCTTCACCGAGCGTCTGCATCCCTGCGTCCACCTTGGCGTGGGCGGTCAGGCGTTCCTCTACATCATAGATGAGGTCTTCGGGATCGTCTGCCATGTTGCTGGCACGCTGCTCCAGGTCGCGCCCCATTGCTGCCAGATCCCTGCGTTGCTCCAGGTCGAGCAGGGTCTGCGCGTGCCACCGCACGTTGTGCGAGGTGCCTACCAGAGTAAACAACTTAGTCACATCGAACAGGCTTAACTCTGGTGCCCTGCCCTGGGTGAAACGCAGCAGGATCGTAGGGTCGAGTGTGTCGCTGCCCTTCGGCGCAGCTGTGGCCGCATCGTTAATCGCAAGCCACAGCTTCTGATTGGTAGGAGTCCAGAAGCTGTCCACGGTCAACCCCATCTCTATCACTTCGGGTAATGCACCCAAACGCTGCATACAAGCACTCAGTACATGTTGCTCAGCGTCGAAGTCTTCAGGAGCGTGCGCCATAGTTGTACAGTGCCTGTGTATTTTTTAAGTGAAAATTAGGTACCACTTCACAACTAATTTTGGGGAAAATCATCCCCACCCCCTGGCATCGGGACCCCAGCCAGCCCACGCTCGATAAAGTACAGTGCGTCCACCAAGGACTTATCAATTACTTCTTTCCCTTGCTGGTACTGGAGGATCTTTTCTTTAACGTCCTGCAACGTAAGGCGAAGACTCACAACCTCACTTTGCAAGAGGCTTTTTGCGATGCGAAGGGTCACAACGTCACTCTGCAAGGCGATTTTCTCCTGGGATTCCATCCTACTCGCCTGTGATCAACTGGCCATACGTAGACCAGGGCAGCACGACTAAAGGCTCTTTGCGATCTGATTTGACGATCAGCATATCATTGCCCTCCAGCCAGCGTTCAATCAGGGCGAACCCACCTCCATCTTTCCTCGCCTTAACCTCTGCACGGTAGCGTTTGTCTACGATGACATCGCCTGTATAACTGCCACCTGCAGCCCCTGAGAGAGGCACACGCTCTGCCTCTACGCCGAGTGCCTGGTGGAGCGCGACGATCTCACGCTCCACACGGGCACCCTTGTTGCGTGACCTGCGCCCAGGAGAGGGGGCTTTTGCTTTGGGTTTAGAAAGGGGCATCAGGGGCATCCGCAGGTTGTTCGACAGGATTGCGGCGAGGACGCTCTTCGTCGATCACGTTGAGGTTCCTCGCTTTAATGACGGTCTTGTAGCGCCTCGCCCCATCCTGCTCCCAGGATTCGGTTTCGATTTGACCCTCGACCTGCACGGTATCACCCTCTGCGCAGTCCTTCACATCTTCTGCCATGCGGCCCCAGGCTGTGATGTTGTGAAACGTTTGGAAAAAATCGACCTTGGCATTGGGATGTGCCTTTGCTTTTGTAACCAGAGTGAAATTGGCAACCTGTGAATTCTGCGTGGTGTTATGGCGCACATCGCCTTTGATCGTGCCCATGAGTGCTGCGAAATTGATTGATGCCATTACTAATTCTCCCCTATCTTAAAGGTTTCTGAGAGACAAATGCGTAGAGATTTTTTCAGGGGAGGATTTTGGTCCAAATAGGCCAACAGCATCAGCAGTTGGTCCAGGTCATCAGCATATCCTGCAGCGTGTGGGATATCGCCTTTCAGCGTCATTAATAGATAACTATCTGCCTCTGATATGAACTCTTGAGCGTCCTGGCGAGATCCTTCCAATTCCTCTTCAAACATCGTCAGGTCCCGTGGGTATCAAAGCGTGTATGCCTCTGCCAGCAGGGGGGTCTTCTACAGCCACAGCTACCTTGCCTGCGACGATGCGCTCACAGTGGTTGTTGTCGATAAGGCGTGCGACGATCCACTCCTCCTCATCGATCTCACGCACCTGCCAATCCCACAGGGGATTAGGTTCGTTGAGCAGCTGATCGATCTCAGGGGGTATTGAGTTGCTCCAGCGTCCACGTTCATTCATTGTGTCTCCTCCCTGAATTTGACCAGGTTGTCGTGATAGGCTTGCAGGTTCTCCACGGTTGCAGCCTCCAGCTTGATAGCATCAGCATACTTGCGCCTAACCTGAGTGCGTTGCTCTGCGGTCATCTGATCGGCGTTAATAAGCGCTGCTTCCAGGTCGAGGATGACACCGATAATTTCACGCTTCGCTGCATCGATGTCGGTCTGCTGTAGGGTCTGGTCCTCTTTCTCTACGGCAGGGAAATCAATGTCCTGGTCACTGATCTCACCGCTGGGCAGCGCCCAATGAGGTAGGGAAGGAGGGGTAGTGATTTTCTGCCTGCCATCCAGCGCTACCCACTCGCTGGGCAATCTGTACAAGTAGCGTCCGATGCCCCACTTAACGCCTGCACGTTTGAAAGCGTCAGAGAGTCCACCTTTCTCTGCTTCAAAATCAGTATCGCCTGCGCCATCTGAGCGCGTCTGACCATACACAGAGATACTGCAGACTAAACGTCCAGCAACCTCTGAGTAGTAGTCCTCCCAAAATCCTCCACAGACCTTATCAAGCCTATCCATCACGGTGCGTGCGTCGATGTAGGCTAAGGCCATGCCTCGCTTCTTGTCTTTGGTCGTTGACCCCACGCGCCACTGGATTTCATCGCTTGGAAAAGGTTCAGCCAATGAGGCCAGCAGCAAGGGCGTAATCCTCTCGCTTGCCATAGCTCACCTATCCCACAGCGCAGGAATAATCCTGCTGCCGAGGTAGACTACGGCACCGATGAGCAGTATCCACTGCACATACGGGCAGATTGCATTTTTGAGGGGGGTCTGACTATATTGGGGCATCACAATCCTTTCTCTCTGACCGAGTTTGGGGCGTGTAATTGGAGGGTTGGCGTGTTAGCGCACGCTAGCCCTTTTTTATTAATTGTTTGTCGTGACTCCTAAAATCCCAATGGCGCGACTATTAACGTTTAACTTAATCGCTTGGTCGTTTACAATTTGTTCCCATTGAGCATTTAATTCCCATATTTCAATGGTTGATACATATCGGGTTTGCGCCTGGCGAGGGATGCTTTGCGCGACTCTGCCAATATCAAAAGTATTTCTAAACGCAGAATTAGTGTGAACAATCACTTCGGCTTTGCCATGCGGCCATGCTTGGGTGGGCGCAGCTGTAGATGATTCATGTCGATTTGCCTCCACAGTATTCAACTTCATCTCTTCAGCAAGCGATACCGAATGTAGATGATTTGCTATATGCAATGGCGCAGCCAGCGAATTATGTAGATATCGGAGAGAGTAATCATCAGTTACGTAGTTTTTCAGCACCTGATGACCCTTTTCGCCATTATAAAGCTCAGAACAAAACGAAACCAGCAACTCATCAACGTGCGGGTATCCAGTTAAATTGGGATGCAGAGGTTTCTTTGTATCGATCAGGTCTTCAAACTCTACCCCTAGCTCAAATGCGATGCGCTCAAAGGCAACGACATCGATGGTTTCACCTTTACCCGTGCAGATGCGCCCAAGTTTTGATGTTGTCATTTCAGTGCTGGCTGCGAGGGATTCCAGCGTGTGGCCTTGGGCTTTCATCTTACGCCGAATCTTATCGCCAATTATGGACAGTCGAGAAATATGCTTGCTCATAGGGTGCCTCTCCAGGTGGAAGGCAATTGTAGCAAGAGATAAAAAATAACACAAGCATTTTTTAATACTTTATTTCTCAATGAATGGGTTGTGCCTTGGTCATATTGTGGGCATATCCTGTATATCTTGTGCATCTTTTCTACAAGCATCAAAGCGTAAACTGTTGATTTGTAGTAGATTAAGTTATCCTGTAATTGTACAAGTGCTCCCTTCCATTTCTCATTCATTGAGAAAGAAACTTGAATGCCAATCACCGATTTCAAGGGCTTTGCTTGCCTTTTAGGCTTGCTTGACCTATAGTATAGTCGAGTTAGAGATGATATATTAAAGGGGAAATTAATGAAATTGCGCGTCAGAAAATACCGAATCTTAGAGATCATGGATGCCAGGGGCATCGATTCGATCAAAGACCTGGCAGAGCAGTTGGACATCCAGGCAACCAACATCTCCACATTGCTTAACAACAAGTCCAACTTTAGGCGCGATACGTTGGAGCGACTAATACAGATACTCGACTGCGAATTGAGCGATGTGCTGGAATTGCAAGTTGACAAAGAATCTGATCCTGATTAATATTGTGGTGTAAAGATTAAAGGGTGCCCCTGAGCGACTTCGGTTGCCAGGGGCTTTTTTTTGAACTTTCCCTTCTAATCAACTCCAATTTTGAACTCCCACTGCTAATCAACTCAAATTTGAAATTGAGGTATTAATCAACTCAATTTTGAAATTTGGATCTCTAATCAACTCAATTTTATCGTCGTGCGGCAGCGCCCCAGGCAGGCTGCGAGGCATTTTTTTACTACCAGTTACATCAGGTTTAATTAACCTAATGAAACTATTTTTATTTGTCAAATAAATATTATTAAAGAAAAGGATTGTAGTAAAAATATAACTTGCTATAATATGGCTATATTATTAGATTGTTTGTTGACATTGGGATATGCTCAATGTCAACCCTATAATCTTTTACTATTTGGAGGTTGCCAATATGGTAACTGCAACCGCAGCAGTAGCAAGCAATGGCGCACCAGCTGCAGCGCCCCAGGAGCGCAGCAATATCACAAGCGCATATCAGCAATGGTCCAATAGACCAGCTGAGGAAAGATTTAGAAGTTTAGGCGATATGCAAATTGCCCTGCAGGCGAGGAAAGAGCGCAGCGCCGAAACTGGCTTACTCCCTATTACGGAGATGGAAGTGCTGCCCATTGCAGAACAAGGTTTAGCTATTTCAAATCGGCAGGGCGCTGCTCTGCTGAATAATTACAGCCTAGGCCAGCTGGCCCAGGGTATAGGCGCTCCTGCAGGATATCTGCGTACTCTGCCTGCGCACCTGGCTGCAGCCTGCATCAATGAGGGACTACCGCGCTATCCTGAGCGCGAAAGGTCTTTATTAGTGACTGAGAGTGAACAGGGCAACACCTGCAGGGCTATTACTAGCGATCAATACAGCAGGTATTGGGATTGCGATGTAGTCACAGACCTACTGAACACGTTAGAAGCAGATGGTTGGCGTGTACCTCCTGCGCGGCCCTATCCGAACTGCCCAGCTGAGGATATCTGGCTTGCGTCAGAGCAGGACGTACTACCAGGAGAGCAGCATAGTCTATCTGTTAGGGTGGGCGATAGGTGCGGACCAGCTGGCCTTTATGGCTCAGACCGCGACATGTTTTGTCTGCTCGTAAACCAGGAGCGCTCTATTGAAACCCCTAGTGGCAATATGTATAGAGCGCTTATCCTGCGAAATAGCGAAGTAGGTGCCAGCAGCTATAACGTAGAGTGTATTCTTTATAGCCAGGTTTGCGGAAATCATATCCTGTGGTCTGCTGCATCAATTGCGAATATTCGCCTAGTCCACAGGGGCAGCGCCGATAGTACGCGAATGAATGGTCGCGCTTTCCTGGCTGGGACTATCGCAGCAGCTGAGCAGGCCAGCTGCTGCGAAGAACAGCAGCAGATTGCCGCAGCAGCAGAGCAGAAGCTCGACATTAAAGCAGCGCAGCTGGCCACAGGTTTGCCCAAATCCACTATCCAGGCTGCTGAGATTATGCAGGAGCAATTCCCCCAGGACCACGGGGACAGAGCAGGTACAACCTGGGGTTGGGTACAGGGTTTGACAAGGGCTAGCCAGCAGTCAAAATACATGGCGGATAGGACAGCTATTGACCAGGCTGCAGCTAAGCTATTACGCAAAGTAGATGCAGGCTAAACACAACACAAATGCAGCGCTTAAGCGCCCCAGGTTAATCCCTGGGGCGCTTTTTTGTTGCCTAAAACAAGAGATAATAAGCCAAATGAATAGTCTAAAAATCTATGAAGATAAGCAGCGCAATATTTACGCTGCGCTTTACTGCATAGAGCGCAGCAGCAGCAATACAAAAACTGGCGATATGGTACAATTAGCAATCCTGCCTATCGACAATAAGCCTACACAAGCGCTCAAAGATAGGCAGCTGCCTAATTGCTCAGATTGTGCGCTTATTAGCACTTGCTATGTCAACACTATGAGCTTGAACGCAGTCTATGAGCAGACGATAGACCAGGCAGTATCTGCAGCGCCTAAGCGCCTTAGAGCGCCTATACGCTTAGGCAGCTGGGGAGACCCTGGACTATTGCCCTTAGATCTCCTGCAGCAGCTAACAAGGGCAGCAGGAGCGCACACAGGTTATACACATCTATGGCAGCAGATAGGGCAGGAGTATAGCCAGGTATTAATGGCCAGCATTGACCATTTAACCGCTAAACAGCAGGGCTTAACTGTGGACCAGTTAAAGCAGCTGGCCTGGGATAAGGGGTACCGCACTTATTCTATCCTACAGCCAGGAGAGCAGCAGAGCGCCCAGGAGCGCAGCTGCCTGTATATCTCGAACAATACGCAATGCAGGTATTGTAAGCTGTGCAATGGGGCCAGCAGCAAGCGCAGTATTGCAGCGCCATTGCATGGGCCAGCAAGTAAGCAAATAGCATACACCAGGAGCGCAGCCTAATGGAGTTTATAGCTGTGCTAATTCTACTTTTAATTTTACGCAAAGATAGGGCAGGCAAATAATGCAGACAGTAAAACAGGCAGCAGATAAAGCGTTTCCTGGGATAACTTATGACTATGCTTTACCCCAGGCTTTTTTTGAAGATTGCCTAAATAATGGGTTTGATATTAGGGGTCAATGTGTGTGGGTTTATCAAGATATGTTTGGTAAACCTGGCCCATTGAGCAGGGCAGCTGCAGACTATTTTAAAGCGCAGGAGATAGAGTATACAGAGCCTGTGGAGTATGTATAATGCAGCGCACAGAATTGATAGAGATTATTGGGAATTGCAGGATAGTGAAGACCACAGAAGAAAACTTCTATAAAATTATTTATATCCCTTTGAAATTCTGCTGTGGGGCAAAGTATAGCCTGGGCGCTGCCCAAGCGCATCTATACAAGCAGTTGTACACTGTGCCCAAGCATAGGGATTTAAGGCTGCAAGGATAAGCAGCAGAGCAGCGCAATAGGTGGGCCCTGAGCTATTGCCCAGGGCCTATCTTTATGCCTGCTAAACTATTTTATAAAATATGTTAAGATTGTATTGCTTATTATCTGATAATATAATATATTTCAATTACCCTTTAATTTTACATCAGGAGGTTGTATAATGAGAAGCATTGTAAGGGATGCAGCAAAGGTTGATGAGCTGTATGTCCAATTGTTTGAGGTTGACGCAGTTGATGAGCGCTGCGAGGTGGAGGACTTTGACGACGATTTTATCCTATCAGAAGCGCAGGACGTATTATCTCGCTATTATGAGATAGGGCACATAAACCAGGAGATGTTGTCAGGGCAGAATGGACCAGAAGAAAAGAAAATAGCGAAAAGAGAAGTACGGCAGCTGCAGCGCTTCTTAGCTAAGTATAGCCAGGAGGTCGCGCAATGATAGGCACATTTTTGATATTTGCGCTGGGCTGGTGCCTGGGCGCTGCTATGTTCGCTCTTAAGGCTAGCTGGGACCGCGAGGAACTATAGCGCCCAGCTGAGCAATAGCACAGCAGCAGCAAATAGCGCCTGGGTTTATACCTGGGCGCTATTTTTATGCCTATCGCAGAGCAGAGGGATAGAGGGGAAAGAAAAGAAAGGGATGGGGAAAGATAGGAAAGGGATAGGATAAGATATTTCTGCAGTCCCAATCAAATCGCCTATACTGGCCCAGGTTCAACTAAACCTATTATATGACTATCGACCTAGCCAGCGCTATAGAGGCGCTCAGCAGGCAGCACAGGCGCTCTCAGAGCATTTATAGCCCTATCCCATCCCACGGAAGAGCAAAACATACTAACGATAAGGTCTATTATGGTGAGTATGGGCGCAGATCGGGGCAAATTCAGGGCAAATCTGCCCCTTGTTTTTCAGTTTAAATTAATCTGATTAAACTGAAAATTGAAGGTGAACCTACCAGGGGGTCCCGATGCCATAGGTATCGTAATAATATCCCGTATATATCGAAGTCCCTTGAGCTTTTGTCTCTGCCCATACATATCGAAGCTCTTTCAGCTTTTTGCCTCAACTCTATACATATCGAAGCTCTTTGAGCTTTCTCCCTCGACTCTGTATATATCAAAGCTCTTTGCGTTTCCTTCTCTCCCTGTATCCCCATCGATCTTCTCTGATGTCCAAATCTGGTGCCTATATATAATAATAGTACTAGTATATATTATAAGACATATATACTAGTACAGTACCTTTAATTAATTAAAGTATATTTATATATAATTATAGTACCAGTATTTTTAAGATAGAGTACTGTACTAATAAATATGTTTTATTTAAGAATAAGATATTAGTACAGATATATATGTTTTATTTAAGAGTTATTCTTTAGTACTAAGTATATATGTTTTATTTAAG
>VTLG01004676.1_pt1 | contig 15685 bp, 23 predicted proteins | sample 4694571 | NCBI WGS metagenome assembly VTLG01 (sample SAMN12604809, study PRJNA352737) | marine metagenome | biome: ENVO:00000447; feature: ENVO:00000209|ENVO:00000569|ENVO:01000036; material: ENVO:00002151; isolation source: viral sequences binned using virsorter ...
TCCGCATCTTCATTGGATACAGGAATCATTGGAGCTAATACATTAGAGGTTTGAGCTGTAGGCTCCAAATGTAGTATATCGGAATAGAATTTTCCTAACCCCAACCCTATTTTTTCTAAATTACTCCCGGAAGTAGCAGCACCCTGACTTGCAGCTAGATTAGGACCAGGAGTCGACCCTGCGGTAACGGCTGCAGCAAGAGCCGCACCAACAGCAACAGGATCAACCTCATCACCAGTGACATCACCACCACCAAAAAAGTCAGTCCCTGGATCACTAGAACCCTCTGCATCATCGCCATGAAAAGTTCCTTGCACGCCGTGCATACCTCCATTTCCCCATGCCATAACCTTCTCCTAATTATAATTTATTCCAGGTATTGTTGAAGTAAGCATAGATGCCTTCTCCGCTGCCGCCTGGATTCCAGTTGGTACCATCAGCATACCTGATATCCCCATCTCTGGGCTTTGTCTTTCTTAATTCTGTTCCAGGCTCACGATTAGTAGGTTCCAATCTAAAACTATCTATATTAAATAGAATGTCTCCAAGTCTGTTCAACTCATTGAATAAATAGTCTGGTAACTCGTCCTCATTGACTGGAGCAGGATTAGGTGACCATCTATTTACTGACTTGAATTCTTTGGGTGTATACTTATCAGCCATTATACTTGCATCCTACTACCTCTCGACCCTCTCGGAAAAACATCAAAAGCTAGTCCATGTAACTTCCAATCCATATTCTTAACAGATTCAAATTTTACACCAAAGTATTTACCGCTAACTCTGCAAGAAACTTTTGACTGTTCATTAGGATTAAAATCTATTGGCCCTTCCCAAGTAATTGGTCCTTCAGTAGACATTTGATGGCCTACATATACCCTTATTGAATTATCTCCAGATACCTCTAACTGTGGGTACACCGCGCTTACAAACTTTATAGATTGTGGGTCACCCATATCATAACCACTTCGTTCTATATAAGAGGTCATGTTAATTGTATCATTCTTATTTCCGTTATTATCTCTATATAGTTTTGGAGCACTTGAAGTCTGATCCGCAAAGACCAGATTCTCTAAATGAGCGTCATAGGCCGAAAAACCCCAAGAGTCTGATTCGGAATCCCAATCTCCTACAACAGATGTCCAAGTGCTGCCGCCAACTACTACTTCAAGTATGCCAGCGTTTATATGAGATGTATCTGGAAGATCACGCAAACTAAAAGTATTGTTTCTCCAATTCCATATAACAGCTTTATTTGGAACTGTACTATTACCCGAAGGATAACAAGCAAGCATCTCCTGATGAACATAATCCGCAGCTACGAAACATCTCTTCCAACTGGGATTAACTGTATCTCCAGCGTTTATATCATCAAAGACTGCTCTCCTCAGTTTATTCGGTAATAATGGAGTAACGGTCTGTCCATTGCAAACGTAAAAGTCTGAGTTCCCCATAAAGAAGTGACCGCCCTCAAACTCAGCTACAGCATTCTTTGTAAGGCATCCTATATTTGGTGAGAGTAGTTTGAATGAAAATATATAGGGCGTCCCTACATAATTCATTATGTAAATACTATCATTCTTATAAATTAAGAATGAATCACCTAATGGCAAACCATCTACTATAGAGCCTGGAGTATCAGATAATTCGTACTCACCGGCATCTAACGTGTTGTCGGCAGAAGACCATGAGAATGGTGGTAAGCCATAACTTGCTTCTGTAGACCACTTCACCAATCTTGGTTCAGGGTCAATCCTACTCCAATTTAATCCTATAAGGAATGTCTTAAATGATCTGATTACTTGGCAAGAGTAATCGCTTGCAGTCCACTTACCTGATGTTGAAGTCTCTACGCTAGTTGATTCCCAATTCCTTAAAATCTTAAATGGTCTTGTCTTTGAAACTATGCCAGAAGATAAAGGCCACATCTGGGCAGGGTCCATGCCATTGGTTGCTATAAGCAAGCCGTTAAGATTAGTAGTAGTCCACCTCTTGTCAGTATCACTTGCTTGATAATCTTCATCGGCGGTATAGGTAACATCGTAGGGTAAAACTGAAACCCCTATAAGATGGTTCTTTGTGGCTGCGCTACTTAAAGTAAGAACCCCAGTTCCTGTATTGTTACTGCTATATGTTAGCACTTCGTAATCATTTATACCAGTGCTTTCTGTAGTATTGTTTCCCACAACCACGGAACCAGAAGAGGGGAAGTCAGATGAGTCTGCTAAAGTTACTGAAGAATCCAATGCAGTAACAGCGACGCCTAGAGTGGTTCCTTCTTGTCTTGTTATATCTACCCAACTTGTCCCATCCCAAACAGCTATATCCGTAGCGCCAAACGCAAGCCAGTAGTAATTTCCTAACGAATCTTCATAAGGAGTAACATATAAAGGCGCGAAAGGGCAGGTAGCCATTACTTCAATGTAACCACGTATCTTCTTAACGCCATTATCAAGGAATCTTACATTATTTCCACCAGACCACGCATTGGGTGGAAGATTATACGGAGGAACATCCTGTATAATTCCTATAGAACCAACATCTTCAATGGGTATTAGAGCCATTAATCAGGCGGCGTAGGCCAAGTAATATTAAATGGGTCTGGTTGATCAGTGATGTCCCTCAACTCTTGGCGATAATCCACCCACTCATTCTCCTTCTCTGGGAGAATTGGAACATCTGAAAGCACAGTCCAATCAGAGGCTGCCAATCTTCCATTCCGATCTCCTCTAACAGCTCTCCATTGCTCCGCATCTCGACCAGCCAACGCTGATTCCCAAGATGGCTTCTTTGAGGGATCATCATATATTACATTAGAGTCGAAATCAGCCTCAGTTTCTATATTTCCTCGTATCGAGAAACCCTCTCCAGGTTGGATGGATGCGAGAATATCACCCAAAACATTCATATTAGTAAAAGTCATGCCGCAATCTCCCAGACAACTATTGAGTACCTTGAGGTAGAATTTCCTCCATCAGCAATATTAGCGCAAGTACCTTGAATCTTCATGTCATAAGTTGCAGCAGCAAGTGGAGAACTCTCCAATACAGTAATAGTATTCCACCCACCTACCTCGTTATTAACTAACGCAGAGGCCCCCAAATTATTCCATTTAACACTTGACACAGCAGAGCCAATTATTGCGCCGCTAGTATTATTGTAAATCTGAAAACTTCCACTCTGATCTGTACCGTAGTTGTACATTCCAGAGTAAATTTCTGCCTGGATTAGAAGATCAGTAGTAGCTGAATCCTTTACAACAGAAAACGTTACTGCTGTAGTCATGCTAGTCGACCTTATATTCGTAGCAGCATCTCCAGAGTAATGGGTAATCTTCTGTACATTTAATGTAGATACTGTCCCCCACGAAGCATCAGCTCCATCTGTAGTGAGAAACTTTCCAGAGTTGCCAGACTGACTTGGTAGACCAACAGAAGCTGCGCCAACCCAATCCAAGTTACCTGACCCATCAGTCTTTAGTAGTTGATTTGCAGCACCATCGGTTGTCGGTAAAACCCATCCAATCGTTGCGCTTCCCATTATCTTATGTGCAACGCTTGTCGATATTGGCAACGCTGTCCATGCCGCTGTTCCCGAAGATGAGGTATTCACTTTCAAGAGGTTGTTAGAAGTATCGTACCATATCATACCTCTCGTTCCAACCTCGCTTCCATCAGCAACTATTGATGACGGTGCTGTTGCAGATGCGTGGATAGTATTTACGCCTTGATCGCTACCTGGAAATGTTTTCTTTAAAACATCTTTTATAAGTTTTAGATGATCATCTCCTTGAGATATAGGATCACTTCCCGTAGGATTAGTTGCTACTAAACCATTAACGTATGTTGCGCCTTCTAATGCCATAATTTATTCCTTTGGGTACTTGTCCTTAACGGCCTGTCTTTCTGCTTCTAAACTGGTTACCGCGGCCATTCGTTCTTCCACAACTCCTTCCCATAACGCGACAACAAGATCGTCAAGAGATGGATACTCGGCTTTCCTATTATCAGCCGTTGGGATCATTCGGCCATACGACCGCTTTCACTTGTTCAACAGTCGTTAACCCTGCGGGAAGATTGCGTAGTGCTTGACGATAATCGCGCATTTCTTCAGACAGAGTTACATCCTGCAAAGCATACCAATCAGTATTGACGAGCCGTCTGTTCCTATCTTCGCGCAAGTTTGCAATGGCACGATCAAAAGCACCTGCCGCCCATGCCGCTTCTTCGGCATCTCGCGCCGCTTCTTCTTCTGGTGTGAGTTGAATCCTCACACCGTCTACCATTTTATGTCGTGCCATCTTTATTGCTCCTAAAGTTAAGCTATACCGTACATCTGAATAATACCGTCGAAGTTTCCTGAAGTCATCCTGAAATCTAATGCCGTAATTGCTGCGGTTGTATTGAAATATCCCGCAGCAAAATAATCCGTTTCACGAGCACCGTAATGATTTGATTCTGTTCTAAGATAAAAGTTTTTCACATATGTGGTCGATGACGGTGCAAATAAGTGAAGTATTCCAGACCCGGCCTCATCAGCATCATTGGACAAACTTGCCATGATCCTCTGATAGGCTGTAGATCCTACAAGATCATATCCCGCCTGATAACTTAAACCAGCTGTATCATCAGCCGCAGCGTGCCAAGCAGTAAAAACAGTAGTTGTTTTTACGATATCATAGCTCCAACTAGATGTATCATCGGACGCGTTAAACTCAAACTGCACATCATCAGTAGCGGGATTTATATTTATAAGCAAAAACATATACTCGTCATAAGTGCTGTCTATTCCAGACGTAATAGCAACTGAAGAAGCATTGCTTGCCGTAGCTGTTGAAATCAGTGTTGGAATACCCATTAGCCAACTCCGTACATTTTTATGATGCCATCGAAGTTTCCTGACGACATCTTAAAATCAATCTGTGTGATTGCGGATGTCGTATCTCCGTACCCGGCCATGAATTCGTCGAACGAATACTCTGAATGCAGTTGTTGCTGAAATCTTGAATAAAAATGCTTTACGTATGTCGTCGAGGAGGGTGCAAATAAATTCAACTCGCCCGATCCAGATTCATCTGACAAATTGCCTAGCTGCATTCCGATAGTCTGGTAAGCTGTTCCTTGCGCTTGATCATGTCCTGCGTCATAAGCAAGAACCCCGGAGCCACCTGCCTCTGCATGATAGGCATTGAAGAACGTAGTCGTCATGGTTGTGTTGTAGCCAGACCCAATTTGAAATGTAAAATGCGTGTTATTTGTTGCGGGATTTATATTGATAAACTTGAAGATATAAAGTTTGTAAGTGCTATCTATGCCGGAAGTAAAGGCAACACTGGTTAGATCAGTTGTGTCGGCAGTGTTATCTGCTAGCAGTGTCATTGCCATTACTTCACCCCCCACATCTTGAAAATTCCATAATCTACATTTCCAGAACCGAAATGAAATGTTACCCAATCTATAGCTGAAGTTGTATTGAAATATCCTGCGGCGTATACATTCCATGAATAACCGCTCACCGTGTTATCACCACCGTAACTTTGTCCAACTGAATACCAATGTTTGACGTATGTTGTTGATGCAGGATTAAACAAATGCAACTCGGCAACTCCACTTTTCTCATTTCCAACAGCATCATCGAAACCGACTTCTCGTATGATCAGCTGCGGATCAGTGCTTTGCGCTTCATCATCCCCATCATCATAAGTAAGAAGAGCGGCACCACCATCGTTTCTATGGTAAGCATTGAACATAGTAGTCGTCTTTACTGCATTACTACTACCGCCATCTGTTGAGCCATTAAAAAATAGACTTTGGTCCGTTGAGGCGGGATGACAATTTATCACACTGAATATGTATTCGCTGTAGGTTGAATTAATCCCAGACGTAAAATCTATGCTCGCATCACCAGTTGCGGTCTGCGACAAAAGTAGAACCACATCTCCTGTACTGACTCCCGCTACACCCAACAACGCAGCCTTGTTAAAACCTAGTGGCATCATCCCATATCCAAACCGGCGGCAAACCCATACCAGATAGTTCCTGCGTCAATGGTGGTAAAGGTGATTACATCAACACCAGAGGTTGTCAGAGTCGGCGCGGTACTTCCCGCCCAATCTACAGCAGCGGGCCAGTTCACAGTCTGGCTTCCACCGTTAGTGAGGATTAGAGTAAATGATCCTGATGTACCTGTGGCCGGAGGATTGGAAAAGGTGAACGTAGTTGTGGACGTATCTACTGTACCCGTAACAACGTTGCCGGATTCAAGGTCAATGTCCTGTGTGCCGCCGCCAATAGACCCTATAGCGTTTACTGTCTCACCATAATCCTTCATCACCGGACGGGTGGCTAACTGATCCGCAAAGATAGTTTCACCCGACATAGTGCCGCCTGCCAGGGGTAGCTTTGCAGCAAGCTGTGTTTGAGCATTTGAAGAAAGAGTATTAATATACTGGAACTCCGTACTCGATACAGAACCATCAGCAATCTTAGTTGCGGCAATCGCTGCACTAGAGTTTATATCCGCATTTACGATTGTGTCATCCGCGATCTTCGCAGATGTGACAGCATCGTCAGCAATACTTGAGGTATTGGCTAAGGGAACTGTTAATCCAAGATAAGACATTAGGTTATCTCCAAAATGCTTAGAAAACACTCAAGGTCGCTATTAGCACTAGCGGTAAAATGAATTTTATCCGCAGCCGCGAGGTTTACTGGTTTCTCCAAAACAAGCGTAGAATCTGCTGGAACTGGAACGGTCTTAGCAATGTGCATATAAGTTGAGCCACCGTCGATAGTCGCTTTTATATTTACGTCTGCGCTGTTGGTGCCGTCTATATTGCTTACATAGATGGCGTTTACTATAGCAGCCGTAGCGCCGGGACAAGTATACACATCTGTACCCCCCGTAACCAAAGCCGCTCCTTTGTTTATAAATGTGTTTGCCATCTCAACCTCCTAAAGCAATTGCCATCGCAACCGCATTATCATTTACCCATGCGGCATCTGTGCCGTCTGTTCCCAGTAACTTACCTCCGTTTCCAGACATATTAGGCATAATTGCAGCAGTAGATGTAGACGGAAAGCTGTTCTTTAGAACGGTTTTCAGCATTCTTAAATGATCGTCGCCTTCCCCAACTGGATCGCCTACAACTGGGTTCGCGGCTACAAGCTGCGTAACCCACGCAGCTGGGGATTCGACTGGCATTAGGCGCTTGCTGCTGTAAGAGTTACAGTCACTTCAAGAGTGTCGCCACTTACAACTGCTCTGGATGATCCAAAATCTACAACGCCGTATAGCGTTCCTGCAGTTGCAGAAGAGGAAGCGTTATTACTTACAACAAACGCACCCGCTACTGTATTAGAAGCGGCTATAGAGAATGTCGCCTTACTTGAAATATTATCACAAGTGCTTGTTGTAGTGCCTGTTATAGAGCCTAATGTTAGGGTTTGTCGTACAGTTTGCGTGTATGCAGTAGTATGGACTAACTCACTCCAAGTACCATGAGAAGCCATTGTATCAGCAATCACAGCAGTTCCAGTACCTTTCAATCCTACAAACCATGAAGTTATCTGGGTCCCGCTTTTAAAAGTTCCATCAAGTACATGGTTAGCGCCAGCAGTGGTAACGAGATTCTTATTAATCTCTCTCCACTTCTCCTGGCCATCAGAACCATAACACACAACTTCCCATATATTCTTCAGGCCGATAGTATAATCATTATCGTGTTTCATTATTAAGCCTCCCTCGGCCTTCATTGTTGGTTGCATTTTCAATTTGGGTAATCCACCTTTGTCCATGTCGTAGATGGGTCAGATACACTAGACCACGTTGTTGATGGGTCAGATACAGAAGTCCACGTTGTTGTGGGGTCTGTCTCTGGATTCCATAGTAAACTATCCAAAGCTGATTGAGTAAACTCTCCTGAGAATGTAACAGTTTCAGAAAAGCTCATATTCCCTATGGATGTGAATCCACCGCTCATAGAGAATTCAATAGCTGGGTTCATCGTTAGTTCAATAGAACTTGAATATCCAGAATCAACACCTATAGAACCAGAAAGCTGCACTACTATACCATGCTGTAAATCAGTAGATACTTCAGCGCCAAAAGAAACAGATGCTGGTATTGTAGTTACCCCTACGCTGGAATAGGAAGACTCTACCCCAAAAGATGCAGATACTCCTTTAGTGTGGTCAATACCTAAAGTGAATCCGTCACCTACAGCATAAGTGGCACTCCCTGTTTCAGCGGGAGTATTCCAATTTATCCCTACATTACTCCATAATATAGGAGATACAGATTCTGTCCAAGTAATGGGTGCTGTCAATAGTAACCACCTGTATTCATCACTCTCAAAGCAGAGCCTGAGTGACGATCCTTATTATCCTGTTCCTGTAGATTAAAGACAGCCTCATCATACTTGCCCTTCCAGACCATTGCGCCTTCTGGATTCATTATAAATGGTTCAGCTTCCATTAACGCCCCATATAAATAAATATCTGGATTATCTGTTAACATATCTTCTGTAGTATTGGAGTCAGAGAGAGCATCTACCTTCTTATAAAAAAGCATTTCTATTGTCATAATAGAATCAGGTATAGGCCCTAACTGAACTTCATTAGCTATTATAGTATAGAATTTAGGAGTTGCCTCCGTACTTCCACCCCAGAGTCTATCAAATATCTCGGGAGAAATATACTGCAGCGAAACAACAGGAGTTTTGTTAACCTGGAAATTACGCATTTGCCGGTAGCCAGCAGGTAGATTGTAATTTTTTTGAGAAGCTACAGTAGATGCTGTATACTTCCCTTCCATTAAACGAATACGCAAATCTCTATTCATTCTTGCTTCTGCTAAAGCAATAAACTCAGGTATCCTAGTAGTCAGATCATCCCTGTCTAACCAATTAGCCACAGCGAGTTTTAACTCACTGTAGTTTGAAATAGCCATTATCTAGTCAATTCAGAAACGTAGACTGTTCCGCCGGTGCTAACCTGTAGCGCAGCAACTTTTTCTCCGGGGGCAATACTATACACGATTGGCCAATCTTTTAAATGAAAGACACCATTTGTTGCAGTAGCCGTTGGAGCGTCTGCAAAGTGTAGGTATACATTTTGAGTAGAGGTTATACACACCGCTTGTGTGTTTGCTCCTACCCCACTGGAAGTAGCTGCTGAAGTTCCCGCAGACGTTATTGTCTGAGTTGCACCTGCTGGCCTGTATAAATCAGAATAAGCCATATCTTTTCCTCATAGATTTGTTGGTGATGTTTTGAAATACTTGTTGTCAGGATCGTTCAAATATCGTTTTAGAATTTTAGGGTCTTTGTCAATATCCCCATTAGTCTCTTTCTTCCACTGCTCCCAAACTGTAAATGGAATAGAAGCAACCTTGTGAAATTCTCCACGCTTTCCAGGAGTTAACTTATCCCCATAAAGATTGTTAGCCTTTTTTGCATCATCAAGAATTGGACCAGCATCCTGATGCGTAGTAATAGAAACGGTACCGTCCGGCTCATCAATCCATTCAGTATGCCTATAAGGCATTACATCAAATAGTTTTCTATCCACTGAGGTAACCTCTTCCGCCCACCTTCGCTCCAGGATCGTCAGAATACTCTTTCAAGTATTTCTCTACTGTCTTCCTTTCCTCTTTCTTGGGCGCTTTCTTTTTCAACTTAATTCCTTTTTTCTGAACCATAGCGTAAATACCCACTTTTCTCCTTCTAATGGAGGTAATCCTTGATGAAGAGATAGTTCATGTGGACTGCCTTGATCATCAATATTACCAAACATAAGTAATCTTCCTTGCACAGACCCTACTAGAATATTCAAATGTGGAAACGCAGTACCTCCCCCAGCAGCATTATTTAAATAAACAATACAAGTTAATATACGCTGATTATCTGTTTCAGCTAAAGCATCGTAATGAGGTTTGTACTCCTGACCTTCTTTATAACGAAGGATATTCATTGCTTCTGCATTGGCTAACGGTATATTCGCTATATCAGATAACCTGCTACATACTTCTGGAAAATCGCTTTGAGGTAAGAATACTCCCTCGGAAGTTCTATCCTTATCAACCCCTTGAGTTTCTGTCATACTCCTTACTAAAAAATCTTTAGAAGATGAAACTATCTCATTACATTCTTCTGGAGTAAGAACATCATCAATGACGGCTACGGTAGGGGTTTTTGCATAGACAAACATAAAGGTATGCGGGGGTTACCCCCCGCTACCTAGCTACTTACGAAAGGTCGGCAAGAAAGCCTGAAGAGGCTTCATTTTTAACCTTTAACCCGTACTCGGCAACAAGCATCTGTTTGATGCTATCACCAGTCTTCGCCAGCGTTTCCGTAGCAAAGTTACGAAGGTACGCAATAGAGAAGAAATCGAAATCAACAAACCACGCATCGCGTGATCTCTGAAACCGATCAGGTACGATTTTGAACACACCGAAATCGCTGACATAAACGTCAACAGCGGCTATAACTGACGCAGGTGACACTTTATTAGCAGCGGTACGGAGTTCCGAAACCGTCTGTGTTAGACCAGAAATGGTCTGTTTATTGGCAGAGCCGACAAGGACAGTATCTGGCGATCCACCGCTATCGAAGCATTCCTTAATGACCTGCTTGATACCAACTTCGGTAATAGTAGCAGTCGTAGGCGCATCAACAGCAGCCGTCACACCATTGCCAGAACCCGCAGCCGGGGATGGGGAACCACTACCAAGCGTGTGGTAGTTAGTAGCAACCCAAGCGCCAAGACCACCTGAAATACGGGCAGTACCCGCAAGAGGTGAGCCAGTAGGCGCAGCGCCAGCATTACGTCCGACATTATCCATCAACATCTTTTCCATATCGCGCTTCATTTCTTTTGCGCGTTTCGCCAACTGATAAGCCTGCGAGGAGCGTCTGCCAGCAAAATCGACCGCCTCTGCCGTGCCTGATGTTTGCACGGTTTTGGTGGAAATTTGCGTGTACGCACCCACTCTCGTAGGCTCTGATACCGCAATCGAGTCTGGATCAATACCCTCAACCCTGCGGTTTGCCGCAGCGGCTACTAGAGCATCGGTCTGCCACTCGAAATAAGTGTTATCGCAAGACTCCTTGCCACAGCCACTCATAAACGGTGTATCAGTTGGAGAAATATTATATATAATATTCGCTAAATCTTCACGAATACCAATAGCACCATAGGTTTCCCTAGTATTTGTAGGGGCAGTTGCCATGATAAATCTCCTGTGTTAAAGTTCTACAAAATCCTCAAATAAACCGATAGCGTCATTTACATGACCAGTTTCTTGAAGACGTTTCATTGATTTAGTACGTTTTATCCGAGAGTCAGATTTTTTAGAACTGCCCTTACCGGACCTAACAACCTTCGGTTTGTTTTTAAGCTTTTTAGCTTTTATGGTTTTCTTGCCTTTCTGAGAATCTTCAAAGGCTTTCGCCTCCATAAGAAGAAGTATCGACCTATGATCATAAAGTTGAGATAGTTCCTCTGGTGAAAATCCTTTTGAAAGTGCAAACTTATTTAATTCAGAGCCAACTTTATTCCGAAATTCTGCATTGCCCCACTGAGGAATTATAGTTGCAAGTTTTCCGAATTCCTCTCTTCGTAAAGTTTGCATCTGTTTTGCAGATTCTTCTTCCTGCTGTTGCTGCTCATAGTAGATAGCTTCCTGTTGTTCTTTGATCCTACCTTGGGCTTCACGATACTCATCTCTCTTTACAAGATAAGCATCTTGGTCAGTTTCCTTTAACTCATCCCAATTAATATTATCGTAAGATTGCAACTGTGCATATTCCATCTGTACCATATTAGCTAGTGCATCAACGTACTGTTGACGAGATTGCTGAGTTTGCGTTACTTCATCTATCGCTGCTTTCGTAGCAATTTCATAGTTCTTTCTGTATTCAGCTATCTCCTGGGTTTTTTTGGTATAATCTGATTGACGAGAATAACCTCTTGTAAGTTCCTCAAGGGTGACTTCAACATCTTCGCCATCAACTTTGACAGCGTAAAGTTCCTCTCCAGAATCTTCCTCTTCATCAGATTCCTCAGATTCTTCTTCCTCCTCTTCGGATTCTTCTTCCTCTTCGGTTTCCTCTTCCAATGATTCGTCTTCCTCTTCAGGAATAGACTCTTCAACTTCAGTAGGTTTGGCTTCCTCTTCCTCCGGCTTATCCTCTTCAGGGTCCATAAGTCCGAGTAACGCCGACTGCGCTTCCGTTATACTTCCATCAAACGGAGGCAACGGTTGTGTTGCGGGGTGCTCTGCAGTATCCGCCATTTATATTCTCCTTATATATGGTATTCTTGGAGTTTCTTGGCCATTTCCCCAGTATCAACAATAGAGGTTAAATGTACCTTGATCCTTGCCAAGAGTCTTATAGATAGCCAGCATTGCTCTCTGGCTTCATTATCATGGATACCAGAAGAATTCCAGGTGTCCATAATATTCTTTTCAAGCATATCAAATGCTTCGTTAAATAATTCGTCGTTAAGTAAACGCTTTGCGTGTGCTTCCCTTATTTCATCAACCAAGTTTTACCGCCCTCTTCTGTTCAGATTCTAGTTTAAGTTCAGCAACCTTTAGTTGCAGGTTAGCTTTCTCCGTAGCGGCTTCATTCTGCACCTTCATCTGTTTTACCTGTACATCTGCTGCCTTTATCTCAAGCTCCTGCTGCTTCAGTTGCTGCTCTATCTGATCAGGTGAAGGAGGAGCATTGGGGTCAGGCGGCGGTGGAGGCGTTATGAAGTCGTCTACATTCTGAAATCCCATGTTCTTTATCATCGCAGCGCCTATGTTGTACATATTCTGAGGATTAACAATAGGTAATCCACCCTGCATTGCCTGAGATGCAAACTGCATTATTGCAGACAAGTGCATTAACTGTTGGTCTTTATTACCATTTCCTAGTGCAACACTAACAGTGCAATCATACTTATCGTTCCATGAGTCTGGCCGTACAGGAATCCAATTACCTCGAAGCTGAACTACTCTTTGAGTATCCTGGTTCTTCAATAGAAGTTCATAGATTCGTTGCATTAGTTCCTTCACGCCAGTCTCTGCAAAGTTTCTCGCTATAAGTTCAAGCCTACTCTGCGCTGCGGTCATCACAGCGTTTACCGCCGTAGCTGTAGTATGGGATGTCAAGGCGCTCTCATCCAAACCTTGAGACATCTTGTTGACTCCTGCCCTTGATTCCCTTATACCATCCAGGTATTCCAGCATTTGGAATGTATAAGGTTCCAGGGAGGGAGTTGCTAAAGGAGTAACAGCATTGGGAGATTTTACCCTCACTACACCGCCCGGTCTTTGTGTGAGCAAATCGTCTAGGTTCGCTTGGCCTTCAAGAACAGCATACCTGCCAAAGTTCTGGTTGTACATATTATCCATTAGATTACGCATCAGGGTGCTCTTCATTAACTGAAGGTCCATTACCATGTCGGCTACAGACAATCCAAAGAACTTATGTGGAATCTTTATTGGTGTAAGACTTATGAAGGGTTTGTTGTCTATTTCCTCATTAGCAAGAACATAATCCCCGACAGTACACACCTTCCGTAGTTCAGTAATTCCATCCCCATCATAATCTGTTTTTAGAAAACTTTCATGCAGCCAGTATTCCCTTAAAGCCTCTTCCTGGTCTGTCTCATTAAATCCCCATCCTTGAGCATAGCTTGAGGAGTTATCATAGGAATATCTGGAAAGTCTTTCTCCTGAAAAATCTTCGATGTCCCCGGGACCACCTAAATCCTCTGGGTCTATATCTTTTTCAGGATACATTAACCTGAGATCGGATAATGTCTTCTTCACCCTATGGCATACAAATCTTGCGTCCTGTATAGATTTTGCTTCCCTGCTGATCAGGAACTCATCAGGCGGCACATTCTCTACGCGAACCTTTCCTGTGTAGCTCTGCCTCTTTATAACAACATCATGCAGCATTGGAGTCATTCCAGGCTGTGCAGCATCACCGTACTCGTCAGCGTAGTGCGTATGCTCCATAACTTCTATGGTTGGGGATAGTATCAATCCTTCAAACTCTTCCTCTGTAAGCCTTCGGTACTCTTCCCTATTCCAGTCTTCGTACTCATCCCACCAGCATTTTACAATACCATTCTTCTGAAGAAGGGCATCAGTAAACCATGAGTATAGAATATCCCACCCAGGATTATCTTTTGTAAAGACATAATTCACATAATCAGTGGCCTGTGCTGCCATAGGAACGTCTTCAGGGCCATGTGGAGAGAACTTCACCATCTCATCTCCAGATGCGAATACACGCATAAGGGATGGCTTGATCCACTCAACTGTATCGGATACGGTAGAATCTACAAATTGTGAGCGCCCCTCAACCTCATTACCAAAAGGTCGTCCATAGTAGTATTCCATAGAGGTTTCACGCTGCCTGGAAATAGTATCACTATACCCCAGAGCGTCTGTTATCTCTCCTCGTATCCTGGATACTAGCTCTTCTTCTGTTATTTTAGATGATGCCATAATTTCTATATTCTAAATCCTGTGTCCATGCCGGGTCCTCACCTGCTATAGCGAATCGTTGCGATTGGAAGGCGTAGCGTGTGGAACTCATTAAGTCATCTCGCAGAGGAATCACCTTTCCATCTTTTCTATGATACATCCTGTACTCCTCCCACCAGTCTTGTAGTGTGCTGAATACCTTAAATCTATCTGACTCCATTGCTTGGAGTAGCGCCATTAACCCTTCTTCAATAGAGTTAGACCCTTTATTCTCTCCTAATGCCGGGGGATTTGTAAAATGATCTAACATAAAGTTACATCCTAGATTACGGTACTGATCAGCAAGGCCAGGATTGCCCATAGAGTCTCGTCTATTGCCATCATGGGGATAAGCAATGGGGATAAAATGGGGTCTAGTGCGTATAATTTCTGCATGAGAAGCGGGGGATGCTTTCGACATTCTGTAACAATCGTAAACATAGAATACATCCTCATCAGGGTCTATAGCGCACCAAACCACTGCTGTTGGGTGATCAAATCCAAAGTCAATCGCAGCAATCCTTGGCCAGTAGTCAGGAATGCTTATCGGATCAGTTAGTATCTTCTCTTCAGATATAGGGAAAACAAGGCCAGAACCAATAGAAGGTCGCCCATACCTTCTCATCTCTCTCTCATGTGGAGAATAACTGGACAGAATCTGCTCCATGACAACCTCTGAAAGATGCCCATTCACACCATTCATTGAGATTACCCTCTCAGATGCGTCATCCCATGTCGCATTTACGAGGGCCTGACCACTCTGAAGCTTGTTTATAAAGGAAGCAACAGTCTCAGTCATGCCAGCTTCTGGCGTAAAGGTCATGTATACCATGCCTCTACGATCCAGAGTTCTGGTTACAGCCTGGGAATATATCTCTCTGCTTGGCTCTTCGTCAAGCCATACACAATCGACGCTCCTGCCTTGCCATTTTTCGACACCCATCTCGTACGCCTTAAAGAATAAAGATGAGTTCCCCCCACTAACGTGCTTTATTAACGCTACCGATTTAGCATTGGGAACACCCGGCTTGCGTTCGGTTTTTATTATATAGTTTTTCGGTACAGTACCGGAACCAAAAGCTTCGGGGTCGTCAGGGGAACCCAATAATTCAAATTGTACAATATCTCTAGTTGTTTCATTCGAGACACCGCC
>VTLG01011677.1_pt1 | contig 15683 bp, 25 predicted proteins | sample 4694571 | NCBI WGS metagenome assembly VTLG01 (sample SAMN12604809, study PRJNA352737) | marine metagenome | biome: ENVO:00000447; feature: ENVO:00000209|ENVO:00000569|ENVO:01000036; material: ENVO:00002151; isolation source: viral sequences binned using virsorter ...
GTATTGGATCAAATTTACCACCAGCAACAGACTTATAAGTAATTGTATCTGTTCTAGGAAAAACACCTATAATTAAACGTATTCCTGTGCTATCACCTCCACCATAAACACCATATACCATATCACCTTGAACTATTCTAGGAGTTCTTATTCTACCTCCACCACCAGATCCAGCAGTTGTTGGAAGTAAAACAAAAGCATAATCAAGTTCTTTATCAGGGATATTATCATTGTCAGAATGATCTCCCATAATACGAACTTTATATCTCCATCCAACTCCTCCAGTTATAACTTGTTGTTGTTGGTCGTTAAAGGGAACTATCTTTCCAATCCAAGATTGTAATGGACTTTTTCCAAATGAACCAGCATCTGCTGCTAACTGTTCTTTACTTTTACGTATAGAATTTCTAGTCATTTATCTAAGAATAAGCGTTAGTATATAGACCATATGTATCACGAGCAAGAGTCAAAGATGTATAAGAATTGGCAGCATCAAAATGATGACACAAATGTAAGATCATATAAGAACCACTTCTATGTTCATTGTATATACCCTGTACTTTATCAGATGCTGTTATATTCTCAATTTCACATCGAATCACTTCACCTGCTCTAAGATTTAAATTACAAGGAACTTGAATATTAGTCAACTGAGCATGAAGCAAATTATATCTCATATTTGATTGTGCTTCCCATCTCATTGGATTATTTAATTCAACTTTACTAACCCCAGGCTCTGATGATCCAACATCTAAAATATCACTAAATGTACGGAAATAAGATTCTTGTGTATTAAAATTAAATACCGATTCTTGTCTAGATCCAAGATTCTTCTTAGTAAGTAAATTCTCAACTTCTTCCTTATACTCATATGTTATTGGATTAGCAGTAACAAAACGAACCAAGTATGATCCATTCTTTAATGAATCTAATACATTTTGATCTTTTACAACCTGAGGTGCTGTTAAAATTTTAAAGTCATTCTCATCTGGACCTTCATTTAATGCTCCAGGAAAATAAGTATAAGTATGGGTATCTCTATAATTTTTATCGGTCCGTAATCTAGTTGATCCTTCTTCAATAAGAGCATCTATAGATTTAAAATGAAATCCATCTTGAGTCTGATAAAAGAAAAATCCAGGATCACCACTAATTGGAATAGATTTCTTACATAGACTTAAAATTATTTCAAATGGTGACCTAGATCTACCATTAACTTGCTCATTATTTTGAGTTGATTCCACAAACTGATGACTTTCAGGAATTCCAACTTTAGTTAATAAATTCGATACTGTTTCATCAATTCTACCCCTATAGTAATCTTTTACAGGAGTTTTTGAATTGTCAATTTCATGTTGAGAAACTAATGGGAGCACTGTAGCTTGTCTATTTCCTGATTCAACTGTTCCAGGAGATCCTGTTACAGCTAATGGAGCATTTGTAGTTTTAAAATTCAATTTTCCTGATGGATTACTAATAACAAAAGAAACTTTTTCAAATCCTGTAACTGGTAAAGCATCTTTAAGAGTTCCAAGTAATCCAGTCTTTTTATTATGAACACTATTACCCGTATCAAGATGACCTATAGTTGCAGTAACAGTTGGTGAATATACACTTTCAAAATAATCAAATTTTTGTACCTTATCGGCAATAGCAATTGGTTCTCTATCATCCTTCTGGATTTCTATTAGATCGTATTCTGATGCTGCGGCTGCTGACATTTATATTCCCTCCTAAGTTGGCACAATAACTCTTTGAGTCACAATAATTGTTTTAACAGCACCACCAGATACTGTTTGACCCTCTATGTTATATTTTTTTTCTATTGGTTTTATACTATTCATATCCATAACATTCTTCCTTGATAAGATCATCTCACCACCTTCAACATTAATCCAACGTCCCCCTTTCTTATGAGAAGGACCAGAAATTAAACCACCATCTTTATATTTTATTTTACTTGGATCTATATTATATTGTTTAAGAGCAGCCTCAATTTCCTCTTTAGTATCATATTTTGTCGGATCTTTCTTAATCGTATCTAAAACCATTTGATAAGCAAAAGGTATATGAGCTGGAATAAGATGTTTATTCTTCTCTACTACCTCAATTGGATTAATCTTACCACTATTAGCTGTAATCTTTGATTTTACTTCATTTACATTCTCTTTATTTACTTGATTATCATTACGAGGATTTACTTTTGATTCATCATCACCTTTATTTTCATGCTTCTTTATAAACTCATCAATCTCCTCATCACTTATACCATGATCACCTACAACTTTCTCTAGATTTTTAGCATCCTTATGTATTGTTTTAAGTAATTCCTCAGATTCACCCAAATTCAAATCTTTCTTTAACGTAGAAGTATCAAGAGTCTCTTTCTTTTTCTCAGAACTTTGAGTTTTATTTGCTTTCTTCTCCTTTCCAACACTCTTAGTAATTCCCTTTATACCATCACCAATAGCATTTAGACCACCTTTAAAAGAATCTACAACTGGTTCCAGAGTCTTCATTACACCACCAAAAGCACCCTGACCTTCCATAAGTTTAGGCAATTCTATTACTGCTTTTCCTACTAAAATAATCCCAACAACTGAAAGAACTTTATCCAATATACTTCCACCTTCTCCAGCCGCAGAATTTGCAATATTCTTAGTAGCACCTCCAATTCCTTTTCCTCCTTTTCTTATAGAAGATTCTAATGATCTTTCTTTTACTCTTCGTTGTCTTCGTTGTGCAATACGTAAATCTATTTGATTTTGTTTAGATTTAATATTACCCAATCGCTTATTAGAAGCTAAAAGATTAGATCTAATATTCCTAGCAGTTATTTTTAATTTTTTTACTTGCCTTTCCATCTATATCACATCTCCACTCCTGCTATTCCAAGAATCTCAGGAACTTGCATCATATATTCATTCCCCTCATTAATAGGAGAAATAGGAATAATTTCCGTCACTGGTCCAGATGATTCTTCCTTATTTTTCAGCAAAGATGTATCAACCTTATCTTGCATATGTATAACAGTAGTTGAGGGTTGATCTAATACTAGATTATTTGGATTTAATGATTCAACTTTTGGTATAGGTCCACCAGTAAAATTAGAAGATTTATTACCAAGTACTTTATTTACAGCATCACTACCTTTCTGTGATTCTATTCTTTGATTTTTAGGGAACATCTTTTCTACGAGTCCACTTCCCCAATTTTTAACACCTTTCCACCGTCTACCCCAACGATTAGGAGCATCCAATGCTCTATTAACAGTCCACCCTATAGCTTTTCCTGTTGCTCTAAATGCATTTCCTATTGCCGCTAAAGGTTTTAACTTTATTACAAATGCAGTCAATGCTCTAAGAGCTTTTGTTATCTGTTGTCCCGCAAACTTTAAAACATTCCATATAGGTTTCCATATAGGCTTAAGTTTTTCACCAACCCAACTCAATCCACTCTTTACTTTATCCCATATAGGACCAACAAAATTTGTTATTCCTTCCCATATTCCTGCTAAACCATCCTTTAATTTACCAATACCACCACCTTGAATCCATTTAAAAAGGCTAGTTCCAACAAGACCAACGAAGATAAATTTAATAAATTCCCCAATCTTACCAAACAAACCACCAAGACCAGTTACACTAAGCAATTTTTTAGCTGAACCTGTAATAAAACTTCCAACCTTCTTTGTTCCCTCTAATGCAGATTCCTTAGCAGAATATCTTGCTTTCGCTAATGCATTTTTACTAGCGTTTATTTTACCCCTACCCTCAGTAATACGATTTGCAAAATCTAAGGCTAATGCATTTCCAATATCTTGAAGAAGTGCATTTGTTTCTTGAAGAGCAGATACTACCTGTGCATTTGCTTGAACGCTTGATCTACTAAAATCAAAATTGACTCCACCAAACTTTGGTGAAAAAGCATTACTAAAATCAAACTTATTATTACTAAAAAAACTTCTCTTATTTACAGTCTTCTTTTTCTTTTTCTCAGATGGTTTAAATGCTGCCATCGCACCACCAGACGACGCAGTTATTGCGGAACTTTTCTTAGGGATAACTGTAAGTGCTGATGATGCAGGAACGACCATTTTATTGTTGTTGCTGTGCTTTTAAATTTTCTTCTTCAATATACTGTTGTAATAAAGAAACATAGATTTCTCTTTCCCAAGGAATCATATTTTCAAGCTCTGTTAATGAGTATTTATGGTGTTGCATCAATGCAAAATTAGTTTTATAGTATGACTCAAGATTAGTATGAGCCATACTCAACTGAAAAAAGATGCTAGACCCTCCAATACTACTTCAGACTCAACCCCAGTATTAGGATTTTTAACCTTTACCGTATGAGAAAGTCTAGGCATTGTATTAAAAAAGTCTTCAACTTGTTTGAACTGTTTAGTATTCAACTGTTCTACAAACTCCGTTAATTCTTTCACAGTAGATTCAGATCCATTCCAACTTTCTTCATCATTATAAATCATATCTATACATGAAGTAATCATAGTAATAGTTGAATCCACATTACTAGTTTCTTCAGTAGTATCAAAATTACTATCAATAAATTGTTCAAGAGATGGATACTTCATCTTCATTGAAAGACTATCATCAAGTTTAATTGTATTCTTATGTCCTTTAGTCTTTTGAACTTTAATTGAATCAATCTCAATTTCCTGTTCGACTTGAGTTTCCTCATCATCAGGACAAGTCACATTAACTTCAACCGTTTCACCTACGGACTTTGCCCGAATATTTAAAAATAGATACTCAATATCAAATACAGGCAGTTTCTCTATTTTAAATCCTCTAGTTAAAATACATTCATTTAAAATACTAACAATTGCATCACTAATCTGAATCATATCTTCAGATTCTAATGCCATAATTAAAATCTTTTCTTCTCTAACCAAAAATGGTCTATATTTAATTTTTTTCGAATTCGATGGTAACACCAAATCATAAGTTGGTGTATTAATTTTTGGTAAAGGCATAATGTCCTAGGTACAATTCAGTAAGTTTATTTAGAAGACCACATAACGGTCATAATTAAAAGTCACAGTAACTTTTAAAAGTTCTGCTGCAGAATAAGTTACGGGTATATTAGAAAGTGATTTAGGAAAAGCATTAATAAATTTATACTTTATTGTTTGTCCATAATCTCTCTCAAATTTACTAATGGTCATAGTATCCACTTTATATAAATCAGGATATCGCATTCTTCTATAATAACCTTTAGATTCTTGCTCAACAAAATCATTTGCTCCACTAGAAATATATTCCATCCATCCTTCAAACATTCTTAGAAGTTTATAATCTTTATCAATATAAAAAGAAAAATCAATATCCGTATATAACCTAGTATGACTAAATTGTTGAGGAATACCCATAAAATTGTTCTTTACCTCAGTTGTCGCATAAGACGATCCTGGTAATGATGCATCGGAACAAAGAATTCCTGCCTTTTCTCCTAAGAAGTAATTAAGATCATCTGAACCCACAAATCGCTTCAAATAATTATAAACTGTACTTTTTAATGAAGAAAAATGAACCATATAATGGTTATTCTCTGCCAATGAACCAATTACAGTTTTAGCCCTAGATGTTGTTATTCTTCTCGCTAACGAATTTGCCACTCTAAATATCTAATATGAGATTTATTATTTCTATTTATGGCCTATAAAGGAAAGTATAAACCAAGACGACCCTATAAGTATAAAGGAGACCCGACTAATATTATATATCGTTCTCTTTGGGAACGCAAGTTTATGCAATACTGTGATGATTCTCTTAATATTTTGGAATGGGGAAGTGAAGAAATTTATATGTGGTATAGATCTCCTATTGATAATCGACCTCATAGATACTTTCCCGACTTCTACATTAAAGTAAGAGAACAAACAGGCAAAATTAAAAAATATATCATTGAAGTAAAACCACAAAGGCAAACCAAACCTCCTGCTAAACCCAAACGACAAACTAAGGTTTATCTACGTGAAGCATTTGAATTTGCTAAAAATAAAGCAAAATGGAATGCAGCAAAAGACTGGTGTGATGATCAAGGATATGAATTTAAAATATTCACAGAAAAAGAACTAGGAATCAAATGAACCGTGTCCGTTCTATAAGAGATAATTTAATAGGAACAGAAGATGCTGATGATTTAATGTTAGAACTTATTGGTGTCTTAACAGAAGGTAGTAAAGTTCCTCAACCTGGAGAATTTTATATCTTTGTATATAATGCCAAAACTCCAGGTCTCCGTTATGACCAAAATCCATTAGTGGCAGTAACAGAAACATTACCTTGGGGATTTCGTGGAGTTAATTTTCATTGGGGTAAAGAAAGACAATACACATGGAGTGAAATAGCAGGAGGTCTCTATCAAGTATATCAAGAAGAATTGAATGATCTTGATGCTATACCATTCCAAAGATACAGAACTGCTTATAAATAACTAAAATGATAAATTATAAGACTGCATGTATAATTTAGATTGGAAAAACCAAGAACAATATACGAAAAAAGAGATTGATAAGAGTCTTGGTGGTTCTGCGGCAAGTGGTGATCTATTCAAGAAGAATCCTCTTGGTGGACCAACATATGGTGACAGTATAAATGTTCTTGGAGCAGAGGATAGAAAAGAGCCATCTGCTGAATTTCGTACTGATGTAGATTTGTTTGGCAACGACCCTAAGGATTATAATGGAGTAGAAAAGAGTCCTTGGGGAACAAAAGAAAACGGAGAGACAAAAACTCAAACTTCATCCTCTTCAAGAAACAGAACAAATATAAAACCATATCTTAAAGACTGGGTAGCAGTAAATCTAAGAAGAAAAAGAAAAGAAAAAATGAATGGTGGTATCTTACGATATCCACTAGAAGGTCTAACAGATTCTACCGACTATTTACAAATTGATATTAAACGATATGAACCAATTGGAACAAACTTCGTAAACACACCTGATAGTGGTGCTAGAACTGTAGTTGGAAATCGTATTACAAATGCTGCTGGATCGGCAAGACCTGCAAATCTTTCAAGAAGAGCACTTGTAAATGATGGATCTATATTATTACCAGTTCCTTCTGAAATATCATCTGTTAATAAAGTTGAGTATGGCCAGAGTGAAATGAATTCCCTTCAAGCAGCGGGAGCATCAGGGGCTGTAGATTTAATGGAAGGTGGTTTTCAAAACGTAGTAGGTAATGCACAAAAAGCTTGGAGAGATCTTGGAAACAAAGTTCAAAAAGGTGTGGGTAGTATGGAAGCAGGTCAAGAAATATTTCTTTCCAAGTTAGCCGCAATGGGAATTAGTGTATTTGGTAATAATGTTTCAGCAAATGATCTAATATCCAGATCAAGAGGAGAAATCTTCAATTCAAATATGGAACTTCTCTTCAAAGGTCCTACGTTAAGATCATTTAGATTTAACTATAAACTAACACCAAGAAGTCATAAAGAATCAGAACAACTTTTATTGATTCTAAGAGCATTCAAGAGAAATATGTCACCTAAAGTATTTGGATCAAGTAATAGTGGTAACTGGTTCCTAAAAACTCCAAATGTATTTGAGTTGCGTTATAGAACTGGATCACGAGATCATGCATTTTTAAATAAATTCAAACAATGTTTTCTTACTGACTGTAGTGTTAATTACACTCCCGATGCTGTGTATGCAACATATGATGATACAACACCAGTATCAATGATGTTAACACTAAACTTCCAAGAAATTATTCCAATTTACGATTATGACTTTGATAATGGTCCAGGTGTATCAGCAATAGGTTATTAAGATGGGATATTTTAGAGAACTACCAGATTTACAATATCCTTCATTTCTTAAGGATAAAAATTCTTCATTAGATTACCTTGAAGTAAAGAATATTTTCCGTAGGGTCAAATTAAGAGATGATCTTCAGAGCACATTCACAGTGTTCGATAAGTATGAAATACCAGAAGGATATCGACCAGAACTTGTAGCAGATGAAATCTATGGTAGTTCAGAACTTGATTGGGTTGTAATAATTACTGCTGGTATTATTAACATTAGAAATGAATGGCCCCTGAGTAACAAAGATCTTTATGAGTATGCATCAAACAAATATGGAACTAAATTAAATTCTGTTAGATTTTATGAAACAACAGAAGTTAAAGATGCAAACAAACGTTTGATTCTTCCAAAAGGTAAAGTAGTTGACAGTAACTTCACGATACCTAAACCAGGAGAACCAACTGCCACTTTGAATCCTGTTACTGGTGTTAGTAATTATGAGTATGAGGTTCGTTTAAACGAAGAAAAAAGAAGTATATACTTACTGCGACAAGAATATCTACAACAATTCATTAATGATATGAGAGATATTATGGTATATGATAAATCATCCCAATATATGAATGAAAGAATAATAAAAACAGAAAATCTAGCAATCACAATGCCATAAAAAAGACCCCTTTAAGGGGTCTTTCTTCTAAGCACTCAGAGATTAGTCTTCTGCTAGTTTAGAGAAGTATGATAATGTATCATCTTCATCATCAACTGCTACTGATCTGGATGTTACTGATGCAGCAGCGGTAACAAGTTCTTCTGCTGAACCACGACCTTCGCTTTCATCTTCAAAAGATTCATCAGCAACAACAGGACGTGCCTTGTTACCAAGAACATACTCAAGACGCTTCTTCAGTTCATCATAAGATTTAAACTGATCGGCAGCAACAAACTCTTCAAGAGAATTTTCTTTCTTCCAGAGTCCTTCTAATGCTTCATCATCTTTTAGAAGAGCACTAGGAGCAGCAAACTCAGAACTATCATAGTTCCTATAACCTGCTACGTTCTTTGCTTTCAACTTGAAGTTAGCACCTTGCCAGAAATCGAATGGATCGATTGCTTCCTCATCCTCAAATTCAGGTTGCATTGCTGCTGTAATCTTATCAAAGATTTTCTTGCCAAATTTGAACAAGAATACTCCACCTTCATTCTCAGGGTTTGTTGGATCTTTTACAACATAAATGTTGGCAACATAAGTCAGTTTACGCTTCTGCTTACGTGCAGTCTCTTTACCTGCATCAGTACCATTGTTCCAAAGTTGCGTATTGAACTCAGAGACTGGATCCTTCTGACCTAAAGTAGTCAGAGAATTTTCGATATACCATCCACCAGGACCTTGAAAGGCATGGGAGTATAGTTTCACGAAAGGTAGATCCTCACCGTTAGGAGCAGGTAGGAAACGGATGACGGCATATCCATTACCGCCTTTATCTACATCTAGTTTCCATAGACGGTCATCATTATTACCGCCTGTGTTGTTCATTTTTTCGACTTCTTTTACCAGTTTTTGGGTAAGAGAGCCAAGCTTAGATTGCTTTTTTAAGTCTGCGAAAGACATAATTGGATACCTCGGATAAATTGGATTCGTTGGATTTAATAGGATTATAACAAAGATTTGTCAATCAGTCAACCTGATTTTTCATTGCTTCAATTGTATTCTTCATACCATCAAATAAGACTTGGAGATCTGTTCCTGGTGGGAATCCCATCAATTGAACTGACTGTCTTAATTGTTCTAACAATTTAATGGCTTGAGGATCATCTGACAGAGATAATCTCGTATACATAATCCTTTGCTTTTCTAACAAAGTTTTCAATTTGTCAATATGGTCGATACGATCCTCACGGGACAATCCACCAATATTCATCATCTTACCATAAATTTCTTCTTGCATTCTATGGATTTCGTCCAGTTCTTCCCGAACGATTTCAGATTTAAAGAATTCAGACATTAACCCTCCAAGACTTCTTCTAGTGGAGATGGTTCAACAACCTCCTCAACAGGTTCTGGTGGATTGTCCACTTTCTTACTATCTTCAATTTGTTCTAAAACATCAACAGCACCTAAAAGTTTTAAACGAGTATCAGCCAACGTATTGATCTGAGTCGTCACTTCGTTTAGTTGTGATTTTAAATTTTCTAGAACTTCTGTGTTTTCAAGAGCCATTTTTCACTACCTCCTTTAAGAGTTTTTTATATTGGAATACATTAATATTTATGAAGGGACTGTACTTCTTAATTTTAAGACTTACGGATTCCCACACTGGATCCTTTAATTTTTTATCAAAGTTTTTTGCGAAAGAAAAGACTTTTTCCAGTATCGTAAGCGTTTCTAGCGAGATCTCTCCACCCAGATATCTTTTCAGGACTAATGGGTGTCCCTTCGAGCAATTGAACAGCTCTTCTAAGTCTATCTCTGAGAGTAAGTTCTCCGATTGCTCCTTGAAAATATAAGTCATACTCTGTTTGCGTTTCATCCACTCTGCGTAGGTTCTTTCGCCACTGTTGATTATCTCTCCGATCCATAGGTTTTGTGGGTTGTTAGCGTTTACGAAATTTGCTAAAAGAAAGTTTAGCACTTCTTCATCAGAATATTTCCGTGAAGTTTTTTCAAACCAGTACTTATCCTTCCTCTTATTAAAGGAAGTTACTGTAGCACGAGACTTGCCACCATACTTAAAAAAGTCATACTTAGGATTAGTAAAATGACTTTTCATTGAGAGATATGATTGATAAGTCTCAAAAGGTGTCACTTTCATTAAATAGGGAGTTTCGCCCTTGAAGTTTTCTTCATAAAATTGAGACGTATAGCATCCCATTTCAGTCGTTCTTTCAAAGGTTTAGAAATAAGTTTCGTTACTGATTCTACCTCAAGACTGTTAGTATCGCAATAGTGAACGATAGCATCAATGTAATTAAGATCTTCTTCTGCTACAATCTTCTCTATTTCAATAGCGAATTTTGAAGGAGTTAGAAACTTATTCTCTATTGCCTTTTCTAGTTCTTTATTAGGTTCCATAGATTTCCAATTTATCTCCAACAAACTTTCTAATGTACTCACCAAGAAGTTTGATGTATTTTGCTTTGTCGTATTCTTCATAAACAACACATTCTCCATTTTCACAAGCCATAATAATGACTAATTTTTTAACAGGAATTCCTGTTAGTTCATATAACATACAGCCGTATGCCATTGCTTGAACAAAATAATGTTCAATCCACTCCCGTGGTTTAGGTTTTTTAGATGTCTTAAAATCTATAATCGCCAATTCGTCGTTATATTCTGCAATACAATCAACTGTCCCAGCAATACCTAATTGTTTACTATACAGTGGCCCTTCAAGGGCGTATATATTATTTATAAGGTTTAGTTTAGATTTCGCAATCTTAAACAAAAACTCAGAAATAGGGGGAACATCTGGAAGATCATCATTCTTCAAATAATACTCTGTAAGAGTATGCATATCAGTACCACGTTTGGTTGCAGCCTTCGTGATCTTATCTGCTGTCTCATTACCAACTTTCTTTCTCCAGTTAATAAAGATTTCCTTATTAAAATGACTCGTTACCGAAGTAATAGAGACCATCTTAATAAGTTCTTCTTCATCTGGAACTTTATAATAACGAACACCATCTATATGCTCCCTTTCAAGAGGCACTAGATTCAAATCAACATGATTAAACATTACATACCAGATTCAAGTTTAGCAATAAGGTACTCTTTAACAAGTCCAGAACGAACGATATCTTCTATACCAAATTCAATTAAATCAAAGGAAGGCATAGAGCGAATTATTTTCATAAAGTCAACAATTCCATTTCGCTCGTTTGTTTTCTGTAAGTCAGTCTGAGTAGCATCTCCACAGAAGAAGATTTTACTGTTCTGTCCTACTCTGGTTATTATACTATCAAGTTCGTGAAAATTCAAGTTCTGAAATTCATCAACGATAACAATTGCATTATCAAGTGTAGTTCCTCTTAAAAATGAGGTACTCCAAAACTTAATTGTTTCTTGTGCCTTTAAATTACCATACAACATCTCGAAGTCTGCATCAGAAGACATCTGAAACATATATTTCACCATATGTTTGTAAGGTATTTGATAAAGTGAGGACTTGTCTTCATGATCACCAGGAAGAAACCCAATTTCCCTAGTAGCAATAAGAGACCTAACAAGATATACCGTTTCGTAAGGAGTTTCTTCATTTAAAACTTCTTTAAGTGCGTTGTACAGTGTAATAAAAGTTTTTCCTGTTCCGGCAGCACCATAGGCAATAATATTTTTACCCTCTGAATAAGAATCAAATAATATTTTTTGATTATCAGTGATAGGTTCTATATCAACAAAATAATCATTATTTACTGGTTTTTTTCTTTTCATTTGTCGTGCAGTGAGTCCTACCCCTATGGGGTGCTCACCATTAGTTTTTCTTTTCGCCATCAAATTTTCTTCACATTTGCACCAGGCATTTTCCCTGCCCGTTGAAGTACTTCATTCCATCCTGGATTGCTTTTTCTTAACTTATCTTTCCACTCTCCAACTTCTCCAACTCCAGCAACACCTTTAGACCAATCTTTATCCCATTCAGGATTGTCTTTTCTCCACTGATCATATTCTTTCATAGACATGATCATTTCTTTGGTATCACCAGTTTCTTTATGTTTGACAGGATATGTAGGCATGATTATTAAATTATATAAAGGTATTTAGACCCACTCAAGGGCTTCTGAGACTGCAGGGAACTGTTCAACAAAAATTACTCTACAGGCATTTGCAATGTCCATATGCTCTTTCTGTGTACCGTGTGCAGATCTCAAATCAATGTAGTGAACCCAAGAACGGCACGAACCAGTCATATACAATCGTGTTGGTGTTGCAAGTGGGAGCACAAATCTAGCAGATTCCTTTGCTATACCAGCATGAAGCATACTCTTATAAAGATCTATGGATGAATCAAAATGTTTCCTCATCTCATTATTAAATCTTTGAACCACTGCTGGATCTACATCATCAATACTATTCTGTCTGTTCTTTTCATCTTGACTACGCAACTCAGGCAAAGGAATATCTTCTCTAATATAAGAGACATCAGCATATCTCTGAGAAAATTCCTGATACGTAAAGGATCGGTGTCTTAAAATCTGCGCTGCCAATCCCCGCGTCGTCTCGATCTCCAAGGTCATGTGAGATTGTTCAAAAACACTCCAATGATTATGCTTAATACAATACTTTAAAAGTCCAGCAAACTTTTCATTATCTTGATTCTTTGGGTTAGACACTCTGGCAACATATGCCATAGTCTTTTCAGCATCAGGAGTGATGCTAACAAATTTTACATTCATTTACCAAATCCTTTTGATGTTTTTGCTTCTGCAACTGCAAGCTCTTCTTTTAGTACTCTCAGTTGTGCTTTCATTTCTTTAAGTTGAGTATCAGTATAAAGAAAATCATTTTTGATTAATCTTTCAAGCATTTTGATTAATCTTCTTGCTCTACTAGTCTGTGTAACCATCGTCATCATCGTAAAGTTCATCATAATCCACTGGTGCTTGAAAAGCATCAGAGTTTCGGTATGCATCTACATCAGAATAAACTTCTGCTTTAAGAGCATCTACCAATAGTTCCAAATTACGAACGATAAGTTTTAGTTTTTCTCTTTCTGGTTCCATAATTTTTATATGGTATTTAGTCATTTTACACAAAAAAAGAGGTCCTGTCAATAGGACCTCTTGATGAATCTGTAAGTCAGTAATCACTTACCTTGCACATACAACTTTCTGTTCTGTGTGCCTGATGCCTCTGTATGTGAGTTCAGAGACTTGCTTCTGACAGGATTTGCTGTCATTGGTATCGTACTTGATACCACGGTAGGTAACTTGTGCCATTTTGATACTCCTAAAGTAGTTGGATTTTTAGGCCCGTTCCTTTAGTCGTTTGCGTCCCAGCATTCCTCTTTTGAATTGATCTTAATGACCTCAACCAACTCTGCCTTATCAGGTACTCTAGACCTATTGATATTATCAATAATGTCTCTAGCATCCTCACAACTTAGAGCAGTAGCTAATAAAATAGGAATCATGGGATGAACGATCCGTTCCGCGACTTACTTGCGACCCGAATGGGTTGAACGATTGTGTTAATACTAACACAGTTATAGTATATAGTCAAGTAAAAATGTAACATCTGTTACAAAAATAAATTATCCCTTTCTTTTTTTCTTTTGAGGTGGTTTAAACCCAAACTGACTAGGATTTACTGTGCCAAATCCCCAATCAATTGCTTTAATGGAATCCTTACCATACTTATCATAATAAAAATCAAATACATTTGATTGCTTACCAGAACGAGTTACATCTAAACGCTCCTCTCCATCAACAAAATATGTAACATTAAAAGCATCACTAGGAAGAGATTTATCCTTTGATTTATCCTGAGTTGTCTTCTCTAAAAGAACCTCACAAGAATAATCAGATGCTTTAATCTTTTCTTCTTCCTTCTCTTCCACCTTTTGTTTTTCCTTTACGGTAGTTGTCATGATCGACCACCCCAAGTTATATCAGGAAAAGCTTGTGATACTACATCCTTAGTAACTTTATATTTTGATTCTAAATCATGATCTTTCACCAGAATAAGAATCTCTGATTCAAGAGGATGAAGACCTTCTAGAATATTAATGAACATTGTCTCACGACGAATATTATTCATTTCATCATTACCACCTTTCAAGAAGTGATAAAAATTAACATACTCTCTACGAATAGTTGTATGTCCTTGCCTATCACTAGCACCTACTGAAAATGATTCAGTTTCATGCATCTTACGAACTTCATATGAAATCTTAGTACTTAGTGATCCACTATATGAAGTCTGTTCATCGTATCCAGTATAAGGAACTTCTCCTGGTGGGAGCATTGATACTACACTATCATCAAAATTCCAAATAAGGAGTGATTTTAAAGAAGGATCTTCATGCTTTTGTAAGACTTTTACTTTATTACCCTTTGTTCTCTGACGAGATACTAAATCCAATACTTCAAAAGCAAAGGGATTATGTGGCAAATTTTCAATTGGTTTAACGACCTTCTTTTTAGTCGTCGTCTTCGTCGTCGTCATAATTGTTTTCAAATCTAAATGCTATAACCTCATCAGGAACTAAATTTCCATTTATATCAAACATTTCGGGGTGAGGTCGTGGTACTTCCCGATAGTTCATCATATAATCTCTTGCGACCCATCCACCTAATAATCCCACAAAGAAAAATAATAACGATACAGGTAATAGTAAACTTAACACTATATCAGTATCAATAGTCATATGCTTGCCTCCTGGGAATTGAATGTAAAATGATTTAGACCGCTTCTTTTGCCCTCCTTTGAGAATAAATTCAAAACCACGATCAATGTGGTCGTCAACTTTATTTATCTTAGGATTAGATAATTTTATTTTCTTGGAGGAATTTGATTGTTTCAACTGAACCTCCTAGTTTTTTACCATCACATACAACTTGCGGAAAAGTAGACCCTTCTCCAAATTCACCATAAAACGCATCTCTCTCGAATTGCTTCCCCAGAGTATACACCACAAACTTACTATTTGTCAACTCCAATACCTGCTTGACCTTATCACAGTATGGACATCCTTCTTTCGAAAAAACGGTAAAGTTCATCATAGGTATTTCTAAGTCGTTTATAGTATAATTTATAACAGTAAAAAAGGGAGGTTCCCCTCCCCGTTATACCATCAACACACTTCTCCCACCACAGAGAAGATCTTCAATTCCAATACTGCAAGAATGTTGAAGATGTGCTTATTATAATGGATTTTTATTTACCTGTCAAGGTTTATGAAGA
>VTLG01012467.1_pt1 | contig 15682 bp, 12 predicted proteins | sample 4694571 | NCBI WGS metagenome assembly VTLG01 (sample SAMN12604809, study PRJNA352737) | marine metagenome | biome: ENVO:00000447; feature: ENVO:00000209|ENVO:00000569|ENVO:01000036; material: ENVO:00002151; isolation source: viral sequences binned using virsorter ...
TGAGGGAATGATACAACTTAACTGTCATGTGAACTCACACGGACAAAAAATACAAGCCGCTGATCACGGAGTAAACGCAACAAATACTTTGGTATTGCCTGGCGGTGATGTAATCGGTAACGCAGATGCAACTCTTGTTTCTGATACTGGTACACAGACACTTACAAATAAAACTCTGACTGCACCTACTATTACTGGTGCTGGTGCAATCGCTGGTGTGTTCACTGGTAACATTACTGGTAACGTAACAGGTAACGTATCAGGTAACGTGACAGGAAACCTTGACGGTATCGTTGGTGGTAATACTCCTGCCGCAGTTACAGGTACAACAATTAGTGGAACATCTATTACTGTTACTGGAACTGCTGGTGCAGTAACACTTTCAACATTAACTACAGCCCAACGTGATGCGTTGAGTGCCGTTAACGGAATGTTGGTATACAATAGTACTACAACTAAAATAGAGGCATACGCTAATGGTGCTTGGGTAGCATTACACTAATATAGGATAGAAAACTATGGCAATTGATAAAATTACAGCAAGTGGAATTGCAGACGGAACAATTGACACGGCAGATATTGCTGATGGTTCAGTTGACTTAGTAAAACTATCTGCAACTGGAACAAAAAATAATACAACATTTCTTCGTGGAGATAATACATTCTCTGCATTGAGTACTACCCTTGCTGGACTAGATGACGTTACAGTTAATACAGGTGATCCAGCAGTAAATTCAAACAAAACACCAGTAGGCCATGTTTGGGTAAACTCTACTACTGGTGAAACATATGTTCTTACTGACGCAACAAATAATGCAAATGTCTGGAAAAATATTGGTGATGGAACAGGTAGTGTTCCATATAATATTGAATACCTCGTAGTCGCCGGCGGTGGCGGCGGCGGTGGCGGCGGTGCTGGAGGTGGAACTGGTGGCGGCGGTGGCGCCGGTGGAATGAGAACTGGCACACTTGCAGCAACACTTGGAAGTGCAATGACGATTACCGTAGGTGGCGGCGGCGCCAGAGGAACTTTTGGCTCTGGTGATAGAAAGAGTAGTCCTGGCGATGATTCTGTATTTTCTACTATAACATCTATTGGTGGTGGATTTGCAGCAGGTAATACTGGTGCCGGTGGTAATGGCGGTTCTGGCGGCGGTGGCACATATAACAATCAGGCCGGAGGTTCTGGAACGACAGGGCAAGGTAACGATGGTGGAAATGGTGGAACAAATACTTCCAACTACTTTGCTGGTGGTGGAGGCGGCGGTAAAGGTGCTGTCGGTGGAAGCCCAGGCAACAGTTCAACTGCTGGAGCAGGGGGTGCTGGGCAAGCATCATCAATTACAGGTTCATCTGTAACATATGCTGGTGGAGGCGGTGGAGCCTCTTATGCTGGAACTGGTGGAGCTGGCGGCGCAGGCGGTGGTGCCTCGGGCGCAAGTTCTTCTAGTAATGCTGGAACTGCAACTGCAAACAGAGGCGGTGGTGGAGGTGGTGGCACCAGACAGAGCAGTGGTTCTTATGGCGAAACTCTTTCTTCTAATGGTTCTTCTGGTATTGTTGTTTTGAAAATGCCAACTTCTGATTATACTGGAACAACTACAGGTTCACCAACTGTATCAATAGATGGTGACTATACAATATTAACATATACATCATCTGGAACATATACAGGTTAAGGAGTTATCATGGCACATTGGGCAAAAGTAGTAAAAGGTGAAGTTGTAAAATGTATTGTCGCAGAGGCAGAATTTTTTGATACCTATGTAGATAATACGCCTGGGCGTTGGGTTAAGACATCATATAATATGTATGGTGGAGTTCATTATGACCCAGAAACAAACGAACCTAGTGCAGATCAATCAATTATTACTGGTGACGAAGCAAGACAAAGAAAAAATTTTGGTGGTAAGGGAATGAAATATGATTCTACATCTGATGCATTTTATTTACCACAACCACACGATTCGTGGACACTAAACACAACAACATATTTGTGGGAGCCACCAGTTGCATATCCATCTGATGGCAGAGATTATGTTTGGAATGAAGATAAAACTTCTTGGGATGCAGTTGAGTAGACTGAATAAATAAGATTATAGGAAAAAACAATGGCAGCGATTATTACTGAAAAATTTAGACAACACAATGCAGACCAGTTCTTTGAGTCATTCTCTGAAGCGGCTGCAAATAACTATTATTTGTTCATTGGTAAAACTTCACCCTTTACCTCTGGAACGACTGGCGGTTCAGATACAACTCCCCCAACACCTGTAGATACAGTTACACTTGATAACTACAAGTGGGATTCAATGATTGCTGCCAAACGCATTGGAACTACTGACGTTACTTATGTAATACCAAGAAGAAACTATGTACAAGGAACAACTTATGATATGTATGAACATAATATTAGTTCTTCTAATACTACAACTTCTGGTGCAACAAACCTCTTTGACTCAACATACTACTTTGTTACTGATGAGTTTAAAGTTTATAAAGTTCTAGATAACAATGGTGGAACTGCAATTACTGCTGGTGCAAATGGCCCAACAACAACTCAATCAGACCCCTTCTTCTCTGGTGGTTATTATCTTCAGTATATGTTTACACTGTCTACTTCACAGATTCAAAAGTTTGTAACAACAGACTTTATTCCAGTAGTTTCAGATACAACTGTTGTAAGTGACGTTGAAACAAACTCTGGCGATACTGCACCATTTAATGGCGCTCCAGTTAAAGTAATAAAAGTAACTGGTGGTTCTGGATACACTAACAATACATATTACGCTCCTATTCGTGGAGATGGAACTGGTGGTGTAGTGAAGATTGTGGTATCTGGTGGAGAAATTCAATCATTTGGAAACTTGGTAGGAAACTCACAGATTGAAAATGCTGGTGTGGGTTACACATATGGCACAGTTGATTTGGTAAACGATATATTCTCAACATATAATAGTGGAACAGGTGCATTAACAGGTGCAACCACACTTGGTTCAGGAACTAATGGAGCAGTCGTTCCAATTATTTCACCAAGAGTTGGTCATGGACACGATCCAATTGGTGAACTAGGTGGACACTATGTTATGATGAATGCAAAACTAGAACAGGCTGAAGGTGATGACTTCGCAGTAGGAAATGATTTTAGAGAAGTAGGACTTCTTGTTGATCCAACTACGTTTGGTGGTACAGGTGCGTTTAGTGGAACTACTGCAAGACAAACATATGCAGTTGCATTCTCATCTTCCTCTGCAACCTTTGAACCTGATGAAAAAATTTCACAAGTAACAACTGGTGCAGTAGGTAGAGTTGTTGAGTATGATGCAACTAGAAAAGTTTTGTATTATCTGCAAGAAAGATTTGATAATTTTGGTGTAGATGCAAATGGTGATTATAAAGCATTTAGTGGTACTGGTGATATTGTTGGTGCAACTTCTGGTGCGACAGGTGTTCCAGCACAACCGTCAGGTGGACAGTTGACACTCGCCGGCGGTAATACAATAACATTTGATGCACAGGGATATGCAAAACCAGAACTACAACCAGATAGTGGGAATATTATCTATGTAGAAAACAGGCGTCCAATTTCTCGTGCGTCTGACCAAACTGAAGATATCAAAGTTGTCGTAGAATTCTAATTTGAGATAAGGTGTATATAAATGGCTGTCACGCTAACAAACTTCAACGTCACTCCATATAATGACGATTATGCAACTACGAAAAATTTTCATCGTGTTATGTTTCGTCCAAGTTTCGCTGTGCAAGCAAGAGAACTTACACAGTTACAAACTATTCTACAGGAGCAGATTAATAAAATAGGTTCTCATATCTTTGAACAGGGTTCTATGGTAATCCCTGGCGATATCAATGTTGATATGTTCTATGACTATGTTCAATTAGAATCAACATTTAATGCAGAGACAGTAGAAACATATAGAACAGAATTTCAAGACAAGATAATTGAATCCACAACTACAGGATTGAAGGCAAGAGTTATCACAACTGTTGCGGCGACTGATACTGATCCTCTTACTCTTTATATTAAATACGAAAACACTGGTACTGATGGTGTAACTCAAAAATTTAAGGCAGGGGAAACATTAACTTCTACTAATGCAAATAATACTACTGCCACAAACTTCAAACTTACAACAAATCAAACTACAGAGCGTTCTGCACAGATTGGTTCTAATTCTACTTCGGTAGGAATTGGTTCAGCCATTTTAGTTCATGCTGGCGTTTACTTTGTAAATGGTTTCTTTGTAGAGAATACTGAACAAATTATTCTTCTTGAAAAATATTCAAACCAACCTTCATTTCGTGTTGGTTGGCAAATCTCTGAATCATTTGTAACACCAGAAGAAGATGATTCTCTTCTTGATAACGCACAGGGAGCATCAAACGTAAATGCGCCTGGCGCCCACAGATTTAAAATTAATCTAACACTTGTTAAAAAGTCTCTTACTGCAACTGACGATACAGATTTTATTGAACTTGCTCGTCTTGTCAAAGGTAGTATTCAAAAATTTATTAAGTATTCTGATTACTCACAACTAGAACATACACTTGCCCGTAGAACATTTGATGAAAGTGGTAACTATGAGGTTCGTCCTTTCAAACTTGAAAAGAGAGAACATCTTAATGATGGAACAAATAGAGGTGTGTTCCTTTCTAATGGTGGTGGATTAGAATCTAAAGTTGCATTCTCAATTGAGCCAGGTAAGGCATATGTTGAAGGTTATGAATTAGAGACAATGGGTTCTCAAATTGTTCCTGTAGATAAACCAAGAACTTTTGATAGAGAAGTTGATAGACCAGTTCAAACTCCTGTCGGTAACTTTCAACTTGTAGAAAATGTATCAGGAATTCCTAATATAAATGCATTTGAAGAAGTCGCACTATTCGATGACTTGGGTGGAAGCCCAGGCGGCGGTACTCAAGTGGGTACTGCAAGAGTTCGTGCATTCTCTCTGCATGATGGTGATTATACTGCAACGGTTGGAACTGTTAAATTTAAACTTGGTCTATTCGATGTGAATATGAACACAGGTAAAGATTTTGACAGAGATGTAAAATCTTTTGATGGTACAAACTTTCTTGCAGATGTAAGTCCTACACAAACAACACTCTTTGGCACAGCCTCAATACCAGCACAATCTGGTTCACCAGCATCAGTAACAATAACTGGTGTTGGAACTTTATTTAATACAGAATTAAAAACTGGTGATTATGTCTTTATAAATGGAACAAGACTTGGGCCTGTCACTGTTGTAAATAACTTAGAGGCAACCGTTACTTATCTAGGTTCTGCAATCACTGGTGGACAGATTAAAAGATTTAATGCAAGGATTGAAGAAGCGAATAATAAACCTCTTGTCTTTGACTCAAACTTTTTTAGACTTAGAAAAGTTAGGGGTGACTCAACAACTAACCCAGATAACGAACAGTCTACATCATACACCTTGAGAAGGCAGTTCACGCCACAAACCGTTTCTGGTGCTGGTGTTGCCCAGTTTAGTGTAACAGATAATGAGGCCTTTGCATCTGGTTCAAATTTACAAAACTATACACTTGTTATTACTTCAAGTTCTAATGCGGCCACTGTTGGTAGAGTTCTTCCATTAAGAACAAGTGATATTACTGTTTCAGGTGGTGGACTAACTGTTAGTTTTGCAAATCTTACTACCCTACCATCACCTGCCGCCTCTGGTGATAGTGTTGCTCTCATAGCATCTGTTGATGTAAGTTCAACTGCGGCGACAGAAAAAACTAAAACTCTAATTGAAAATCACACTACAACAATTACAACATCGGCTGGAACTGCATTAACAAATATTACATTAGGTAAGGCAGATGGATTTAAACTTCACTCTGTGAAGATGGCGACTGCCTTTGGTACATACAGTACAACTAATCAAATTGATATTACAGATAGATATACTTTTGATACTGGTATGAGAGATGCATTTTATGGACTTGCATCAATTAGATTGAAACCAGGCCAACCTGTTCCTACAGGTTCTATTCGTGTAACATTTGATTTCTTCACACATGGTGCCGGAGATTATTTCTCAGTAGATTCATATACTGGACAAGTTACTTATGAAAATATTCCGACATACATTTCAAAAGATAGTGGTACTTCTTTTGAACTAAGAGATTGTTTTGACTTCAGACCTCGTGTGGATGATAATGGAACATTCGCTGGTGCAACTGCATCCATAACAGAACTTCCATTTATTGGTACAAACCTTGAGGCAGACTTCTCGTTCTTCTTGGGAAGAAAAGATTTAATTTTCATGGACAGACTTGGTAAGTTTGGTGTCGTAGAAGGTGTTCCTTCACTTACTCCTACAACACCACAGGCTCCAGATAGTGGTATGGTTCTTTTTGAAACAACCATGTCTCCATTTGTTATTGGACTAGACGAAATCAATATTAGAAAACTTGACAATCGTAGATATACAATGAGAGATATTGGTAAACTTGATAAGAGAATTACTAATCTAGAATATTATACTTCACTTAATCTTTTGGAAAAAGAAGCGGCCGCTCTTGTCCTAAAAGATTCTGACGGAAATGATAGACTTAAAAATGGTTTCATAGTAGATAATTTTACAGGACACGCAATTGGTGATTATGAAAGTCCAGATTATAAAATTGCCGTTGACTTCCAAAAACGTCTTGCCCGTCCTATGGCATTTTCTGATAATGTAAATATGATTGAGACTTTATCTTCTGCATCAGCAAGGGCATCTTCTGGTTATGTAAAACATGAGGATGGAATTATAACCCTTCCATTTACAGAAGTTAGTTATATTGAAAACCCATATGCGTCAGATAGTTTCGATGTAAACCCATACAAGGTTGCACCATTTACTGGTGAGATGACACTTACTCCTTATTCAGATGATTGGCAAGATGTAACACGCAGGCCCGATGTTGTCATAGATGATGATAATAACTTTGATGTTATTAATCGTCTTGCAGAAGAGATGGGTGTTACTGGTACAGTTTGGAACTCATGGCAGAATGCTTGGTTTGGTGAAAGACAATGGACAGGAACACAAAGTTCTTCTAGTGTACAAAGAGTCAATCGAGGAAATGGTATTGCGACTATAAGAACAACAGTTACTAGAGCAGTTGGAACACAAGACGTAGGACAGGTTAGATCTGGTATCGAGACTTCTATTCAATCTTCAGTTGATTCACATAATATGGGTGATAGAATTGTTGGTATTAGTATGATACCATTCATGCGTTCAAGGCCTGTTAGTGTTGTAGTTGGAAATATGCGTCCTAATACAAAGGTATTTGCATTCTTTGATAATGAGAATGTAACAGACTTCTTCCGTCCAGATGATGTACTTACAATAACTTCAGGTACAAGAGCAAATTTTGATTTTAATAACACAGAACTGCCTGGGCCTGAAAGTTCTACTGACGCCGCAAGATTATTTAACGGTGATGCAGTGCAGGCATTTGGATTTGGTGATATTATCAAAAACCAAACACATACTGCAACAAATGTAACAGGTGTCGTAAAGAATAATAGCACCACTGCAACAATCACTCTTGCAAGTGTAACTGGTATTTCAGTAGGTCATCATGTACAGTTTAGTAGTATTGGTGGTTCAACAAGATTAAACTTTACAACATCTAGAAATAACAACTATGTTGTTACAGGCGTAAGTGGAAGTACAATTACTATTCAAGAGATTGATGGTAGTGAACTAGGCACTATTAGTTCATATACATCTGGTGGTTCTTGTCAGAGACTTCAGGCCTCCGCTCATGTTGTGGTACAGGTTGCAACTTCAACCTCAACTGAACTACCAGTGGATATTAGAGTTAATAATGTACAGAATGGTTTTGCAATTAGTGATAACTTGTCTGGTTCTGTTCCAAGAATATCTGATGGTGGAACGAACCTTTGTCAGATTACAGCGATTAATGGTTCATCTTCATCAACAACTGTTCCTTCTATGAATGTGAATACTACTAATATTGTAACAGATGATTTTGGACAAATTAGTGGTGTATTTACTATTCCTAATAGTGATGAATTAAGATTCAGAACTGGTGAAAGAGTACTTAGACTTATTGATAATATTAATAACAATCCAGAAATTGGACTTCATTCATCAAAGGCCGAAAAGATTTATTCTGCAACTGGTATTGCAGAAGAAAGAGAACAGACTATTCTCAATGTAAGAAGAGCAGAGTTTGTTCGTGATAGAGTGCAAGATACTCGTGTAGTATCTCGTGATGTCCGTGGTGCGGCCTCTACTAGATCACAACAAATCGCCTTCCAAGCGTTTGGTGGTGGTGGTGGTGATAACTCTCCTTCGCCGGGGCGTCACGATCCACTAGGACAGACATTTATTTCAGAAGGCGTCAACGGTGCGTTTGTCACATCCATTGACTTATTTTTCGCAACTCGTGGTACACGCCCAGTATATGTTCAACTTGTAAATGCTGTTGATGGACATCCATCACTAAAAATTATCGCACAAAGAATCTTAGATGCAAAGGACATAAATGTATCGGATGATGCATCTGTACCAACTAGATTTACGTTCCCTTCTCCTGTATATCTAACTGATGATGTTGAGTACGCATTTGTAGTTAAAGTTGATGAGCCAGGATGTAGAATATACTTCTCAGAAGTAGGACAAACTAACCTAACTGATAATCGTGTTATTTCTTCTAACCCATTGACAGGAACATTATTCTTATCACAGAATGGTCAGGCATGGACTCCACATCAGTACAGAGATGTTAAGTTTACTCTTAATCGTGCAGAATTTGACACTACTGCAACAGGTAATCCAGTATTTGTAAATAGCATTGTTCCAAAGAGAGAATTGAAAGCAAATCCATTTCAGTGTGCAACAGGAACAAATAAGGTTCGTGTACATCATATGAATCATGGATTTACAGATGCAGATAAAGTTACCTTTAGTGGTATTGCAGATGGGTTCTACGGTGCAAACTCAACAACTCAAGGGATACAATCTGATGCACTGAATAAACAACATAGTGTTTCTGAGATTACAATTGATAGTTATGTAATCACACTTGATAACGCAGATATCACAGGTTCAAATACTGTTCTTGGTAATGACTTCTTTGGTGGAAGTGGTGTTAAGGCAACTACAAACTTGGCCGGTGATATTATTCAACCTGCCATATCTCAACTTAACTTCCCACAAACATCCCTTGCCTATCGTTACACAGGAATGTCTACTGGTTATTCAAAACAGGCAGTTAGAACTGTTCAAGAAAATGATAATTACTATCCACCACTAAGAAATATTATTGCATCTGAAGAAAATGCAGTGGTTAAACTAACAGGTGGTAGAGCAAATAATATTATCAGTGGTACTTCTGCAAAACTAGAAGCAATTATGACAACAACTAATTCATATCTATCACCAGTTATTGATACAGAAAGAGTTTCCTTGTGTATGACCTCCAACAGAATTTCAAACTATACAAGAGTCTCAAAAAATGTGACAGAGATTGATGATAGAGCCCTGACTGCATCTACAGGTATCTCGTTTGCTGGTAATACAATATCTGCAACTAATACTGGAACTATTAGGGCCGATATTCAAACTTTGGATATTGGTAAAGAGATAACTATCTCTGGTAGTTCTAACAACAACTCAACATTTACTGTTACTAGTGTTGCAAGTGATGGTGCGAGTTTTACTGTAACCCCATCAACTGCAACTGAAAGTGCAGGCCAGTCTGTTGTAATTACTCAACATGAAAACTATCTTGATGGTATTGCACCAGAGGGAACTTCAAATGAGGCAAACTATATTACAAAAAGATTTACTCTTGCAAATCCAGCGACTGCACTGAAAATTTTGTATGAGGCAAATCGTCCAGAACCATCAGTCTTGCAAATATACTATAAGATTGCAGAAGAAGGTGACCCTAGAAACTTCGATGATATTCCATATGTATTATCTAATACTGATGTAACTGATAATCCAGATGAAAACAGAGAACTGTTTAGAGAAAGAGAACATACAATCTCTGGACTAAATTCTTTCTCTACTGCGGCTGTAAAGTTTGAATTCAAATCTACTTCTACAGTAGAAGTTCCAAAAATTAAAAACCTTAGAGTACTGGCACTTGCACTATGACGTATATTAAAGTAGAAGGACACAGTGAATATGTGAGAGAAGAAAAATCTCATGCAATTATTAATACTGATACATCAACCTACGTTAGTTATATGAAGATGATGGAAAATAAAAAGAAACAAAAGGATCAATTGAGAGATGCAGTTAGAGAGATAAATACTTTAAAGTGTGAGATGCACGAAATTAAATCTCTATTGATGCAACTTATGGATAGAAAATAATGGCAGACCGTAACGCACCAGCTACATTTACCTTTGAAGAGTGGAGAGTAGAATTCAATGAACTCGCAACTGATGTGGGTGATATCGGCAGTCTACCAACCACTATCAATGGACAGGCAGTATCAGACATTGTAGAAGCAATTGCACAATTAGAATCAGGACTTAGTTCTGTTCTATTTCCTACAGTAATTGACTTTGATGATTCTACTGGTACGGCAAGTGAACGAATTAAGATGGGTACAGATGATGATTTGCAACTGTTCCATGATAGTAGTCATTCACAAGTAGTTCATAATGGTACTGGTAATTTACTTGTTAGTAGTAATAATAATGTAGAAATTTCATCATCAACTGCAAAGGTTGTTTCAAATGGAACAACAGGTGTTGATATTCAATTTAATGGAACAACAAAGTTTTCATCATTAAATACTGGTATAGGTATTGATGGTGCGATTATAGATTCAAGTGGAACAATGTCTGGCACCTTGACATTTCCTCTTATTGGTGGTAAGATAGCCACTGAAGGTTTTGGAATTGCATTGGCAGTTGCACTTGGATAAGTAATATAAATAATACTGTAAAAGGGAAGAATTAGAATGGCTAATAATTTTAAGAATGCATTTGCAACGAGTGTATCCACTAATAGTGGTTCGCCTACAGATGTATATACTGCTAATAATGGTTCTGCCGTCAACTCAATTCTTATCGAACTAGATATTGCGAACACAGGAACATCTGCTGTAACTGTTACCGTTCTTGTTAGAGATAGTTCTGCTTCTGCAAGTTTCCATCTCGTAAAGAATGCTCCAGTTCCAGTTGGTTCTGCGTTGAAGGCTGTATCAGGTCAGAAGATTGTTTTGAACGGTGATGACAAAATTCAAGTTTATGCTTCTGCAGCAACAGTAGATGTTGTTGCGTCAATTCTAGAAGATGTAACATAAGGGGTAAGTGATGTCTGACGGATATATCGGTGTATCAGCTCCAAACAGAATATCAGCCGCATTTCAGAAAGAAGATTTTCTTGGTTCTGCATTAGGCACTATTTCTGTTGGTGGTACTACATACTCAAATGCAAAAGAACTTGATACTGATGTAGATGGTGCAAATACTGAAAACCTTCATGTAGTTCTGGACAACGTAGTTCAAGAACCAGACGTTGCATATTTAATTCACGAGAACGCTTCTTCCCAACCAAGAATTCTTCAGTTTACAGAAGCAGTTGCTTCAACAGCATCTATCTATGTAATTCATAGAGGTATTGGTTCTACATCAATGAAACCACCTACAGGTTCAGTCGGGCCAGATCAATTGACTGATACTATGAAAGGTTTCACTACAGATACGTTTGTTGCTGACGGTAACACCGCCGCATTTACCTTAACTGAAACTCCCCCAAATTCAAATTCAGTTTTAGTTTTTGCAGATGGTATTCTTCAAAAAATTACAACTAACTATACGATATCTGGTAGTACATTAACCTTTACATCAAACCCAGCAAACTTAACAGAGATTGAAGTAAAACATATGGGTGTTCGTGGGGTTCTTCGTAGAGGCCCAGACTACATCTATGATTCATTCACAGGTGATGGTTCGGATACTACATTTACTTTAACACATACTGGTGTTCCAACTAATAGTGCATTTGTTTTTTATAATGGTGTTTGTTTAAAACCTACAACGGATTATTCAATTAGTGGACAAGTTTTAACAACAACTTTTGCACCACAAAATCTATCAGAAATAATGGTGAGGTATCAAATCTAATGGCAAGTAAATCAAAATCAGTCGCAGAATCACAAATTTATGATGTAGACTCATCATCCACTGGTTCATTCGATGTTCCATCAGGAACTACAGCACAACGGCCAGGTTCTGCCAATAGCGGACAAATAAGATTTAATACTACACTTGATTCATTAGAGTTTTATGATGGAAATGCATGGGTGCCAACTAATTTGGTGCCAAATATTTCTGGTATTACTGGATCAATCAAACCAGGCATTGCATCAAATATAGTTGTGGCCATGACGAATTTTACGAGTACTGTTAGCATTAGATTTACACCTACTGGTGGAAGTTCAGTGGACGTTACAGGACTAACTGGTGCGAGTAGTTTGACAGTTGCAGTTCCGTCAGGGATTTACAATTCTTATTCTGCTGGAAATGCCGTTGGTATTAAAGTATTAAATGCTGATGGAACTCAATCTAACACAGTCAGTACAACTATTGTTACATTACCTTCTGGTGGAACAATCACAACCTCTGGTAATTTTAGAATACATAAATTTACATCTTCAGGAAATTTTGTTAATACAGTTGCAAACTTGGGAGTTGAATATCTAATCGTTGCCGGCGGCGGTGGCGGTGGTGGTGGTTTTCAGTCTGGCGGCGGTGGAGGCGGTGGTTTCAGAACAAACGTGTCTGGTGCCACTAGTGGAAGAGGTGCTTCGGCAGAAGCGGCAATGACACTATCAAATGCGGCAACATTCGCTGTGACAGTTGGTGCAGGCGGCGCTGGTGGTGCAGCGGTTACTGGAACGTCTGCAACTGCAATTGGTTCGCAAGGTGGTAGTTCAGCATTCAATAGTATAACTTCACTTGGTGGTGGAGGAGGATCTTCTTATTGGGCAAATGATGCAAGCTTCACTCCCCCATCCGCTCAAGGTATGGATGGAGGCTGCGGCGGTGGTGCTGGTGATGTTCCTGGCGATCAAAGTGGTGGTTCTGGAACTGCCGGACAAGGATACGATGGTGGTGATGCCATTGGTTATGCGTCACCATATTCTGGCGGTGGAGGCGGAGGCGCCGGTGCCGCTGGGGGGAATACTTCTTCTGGTGTAGCAGGTAATGGTGGTAATGGACAAGCATCATCCATTACTGGTTCTCCTGTAACATATGCCGGTGGTGGTGGAGGCGGTGGTTATCAAAACTCCTCTGGTACTGGTGGTACTGGTGGTGGTGCTGCCGGAACAACTGGAACTGGAACAGCAATTGCTGGTACTGATGAACTCGGCGGAGGCGGAGGCGGTATAGGAAACCAAGGCCAAGCTGGTGGCGCTGGGGGTTCTGGAATTGTCATAGTTAGATATGACCTTACAACATTTTAAGGAGAATATATAATGGGATATTTTGCAAAAGTTGTTGATAGTATAGTTGTAGATTCTATTGTTGCAGACAAAGAATGGATAGAAAATGATTTTGTCGATAACTCGCCAGGCAGATGGATAGAAACATTTCAAGATGGTACAAATGGTGCATATGCTGGTTTAGGATATGTTTGGGATGATAAATTAAATGCATTTTATCCACCACAAATATGGCCATCTTGGACTCTTAATAAAGATAAATGGATATGGGAAGCACCAATTTCTAAACCAGATGATGAAGATATAGATAAAAGATATACATGGGATGAAGATGCATATCAAGCCGATAACACAAAAGGTTGGGTTCTAGTAACAGAATAAATAGTAATGAAAAACAAAGGTAAACTATAATGGCATATATTGGGGCAAGTCCTACATACGGAGTATTCGATAGACAAGTATTGACAGGTGATGGCACAACCACACAGTTCAATCTTGATCATATGGCCGTGCCAACATCTTTGTTGGTGGTACTAGATGGTATCGTTCAAGAACCAGAACATTCATACTCTACTGCAATGAGTGGTGGACAACCAAAAATTAATTTTTCAGAAGCCCCAGATAACAATGGTAGAATCTCTATTGTATATCTTGGTAATGAACTTCTAACAGCAACTTCGACAACATCAAATACACACATTGATGAGTTTAATGGTAACAATAATACAACTGCATTTACATTAACAAGAACTCCTGCCGCAAACCAAGCGGCAAACTTTGCAGTCTTTGTTGATAACGTATATCAGAGATATGGTTCTTCATATGCATATACTGTCACTGGTTCGACAATTACATTTACTTCTGCACCACCAACTGGAACAAATAATATTCAGGTAATACAATTAAATGGTGCTAACACACTAAATACTGTTGCAGATGGAGCAATCACAAGTGCAAAAATTCAAGATGGATCGATTGCAAAGGTAGATTTAAACTTTGACCCAGAGGACGATGCAACAGCTCTGGCAATTGCTTTAGGATAATATAGGAAAATAAAATGGCGAACACTTTTAAAAACGCAGCATTGGCAAACGTACCAACAAACGGTTTTAGTTCTGGTGGAACTTTGTACACTTGTCCTGCTTCTACACAGACTGTTGTTCTTGGACTTGCAATTGCAAACAAGACAACAAACGCTGTATCGGTACAGGTTCAGTTTACAGATAGTTCTGCATCTAATGCTACATTTCAACTTTTAGAAAATGTAAGTATCCCAGCGAATACTACATTGGAAACACTCGCTGGACAAAAATATATTTTGGAGGCTGGAGATATCCTCAAAGTTCAGGCAGGCACTGCGTCTGCTCTAGACGTAGTTATGGGTCTAATGGAAAAAGCATAAGGGTGATATAGAATGCCATTCATAGGAAAAAATCCAACCTCTGGTTTTTCATCAATCGTAAAAGATGATTTTACACCAAATGGTACAGACACAACATTTACACTTAGTAAACAAGTTGCAAACGCAAATGATATCGCAGTATTCGTAGGTAATGTTCGCCAAGAACCTACTACTGCATATACAGTAAACGGAACAACTTTAGACTTTGGTAGTGGTAATGCACCAGCAAATGGTTTGAATATGTACGTTCTTCATATTGCTGGAACTCTTGAAAGTTCTGTTATTCCTGCTGATGGAACGATTACCTCTGCAAAAATGGCGCCCGGCGTAATAGGTTCAGGTATTACAGTTAATTCAAACGACCCTACTTTTACTTCAAATAAATCACCAGTAGGTCATATTTGGATAAATTCAACGTCTGGTGCAACGTATATTCTTACAGATGCAACAACTAATACAAATGTGTGGGCAAATGTAGATGGGTCTGGTTCTATATCAAAGTTTTACACCATAAATTATCTTTTAGTAGGTGGTGGTGCCTCTGGCGGTTCAACAGGAGGCGGTGGAGCCGGTGGAATGATAGAATCTACTCTTACTGGTGAAACAGGAGTGACATATACAATTACAGTTGGAGCCGGTGGTTCTGCTTCTGGTGGAGGCGGTGGCTCTGGTTCAAACGGTGCCAATGGTGGAAATTCTACAATGACATCAGTTGCGACTACTGTCTTAGGTGGTGGTTACGGTGGTGGTGGAAACAGAGCCGGTGGCTCTGGTGGTTCTGGTGGTGGTGGTGGTGCTGATAGTGTTGCCCAA
>VTLG01016873.1_pt1 | contig 15680 bp, 20 predicted proteins | sample 4694571 | NCBI WGS metagenome assembly VTLG01 (sample SAMN12604809, study PRJNA352737) | marine metagenome | biome: ENVO:00000447; feature: ENVO:00000209|ENVO:00000569|ENVO:01000036; material: ENVO:00002151; isolation source: viral sequences binned using virsorter ...
GCTTGTTTCACAAATAAAGTATTAAATGTAGCATGAACATTTGATGGTGTATCAAGTGCTTGTTTTAAATTTCCATTAACTGTAAATGTATTTGAGTTACCAGAACTATCTGTACCTAAAGCACCAGAGTTTTCAAATTTTAAATGAAAACCATTAGTACCCCAAGTAACACCAGTTGGTGATTTAAATTTCCAAATACCAGATGTAGAATCTGTTTCACCAAATACAGTTGGTGCTAATGATTGACCATCTGCATATGCAATATGACTTATATAACCATCAAAATAACTTGAACTATTATCTAATCCAATTCTTGTTGTACTCCAGTTAGTACCAAAATTAAAATTTTGAGATGGATTAGTTCTTGTACTAAAAGAAGTTTCTTGTACTCCATTAACATATAATCTTACTCTATCATCTGCAGTGGCTAATGTAGTATCAACTCTCCAAACTATGTGATACCAAGCATTAGTATCTCTAAATTTTCTATCAGTAGTTAGTCTTGCTTGTGTGCTCCCACCATAGTTTATAACATCAATATCATCGTCTTGAAATCTTAAAAGCATTTTATTTACACTATCACTATAAATACAAAAAATAACCATATCACCACTTGAAGCTAATCCACTTCTTTTTACCCAAGCTGAAACTGTAAATTTAGTTTGACTTGTTGGTGTTCCTGTACTTCGTTGTAAATATGTAGTAGCCATTAGTTAAATTGTCCTCCACCTGACGCACCGTGAGATATTGTAATTGTAAACGCACGATCCGCTGTTTGGCCCTGTGCATCCGTTGCTCGTATAGTAAAACTAAACGTCGTTGTTTGCGTTGAACCTGATTCAGTACCAGTGATTGCACCAGTGCTTGTATTTAAACTTGCACCACCTGGAAGTGCTCCAGATTGTACAGCAAAAGTTGTAGCATTAGTAGCCGCTACTGTAAAGTTGATAGTTCCGCCATTTGAAACTGTTCCTAAACTGCCTGCCGCAGTTGTCCATGCAGGAGCATCAGATACAGTTAATAAAGCTGTTCCAGATCTACATGCAATACCATCATTATTTTCTAATCTTAAAAAATATGTACCATCAACTGGTAAAGTAAATGTTGCAACAACTGTTGTTGCATTTGTAAATGATACTGAGTCTGCAGTAACGATTGCACCAGTAGATGAATTAATTGCATCAACAAAAGGCGGTGTTGAGCTATCTTTAAAATTTGTACCTGTAATTGTTACAGCTGTTTGTGTATTTTCTATAACACTTGGACTAATAGATCCTATAGTTGGAAACGTAATACTATCTGCAAAAGATAAGGTTCCCGATCCGTTGGTCGCGATTACTTGATTCGCTGTACCATCAGCTGTTGGTAATTTTAAAAATGCACCTGTGTTAATTGTAGATGAATTATGATTTATAAAATTACCCATGTTCGCATGTGATGAACATTGGTAGTATAAAATGTTTGGTGTATCGTTATCAACTGCAATAGTTGTATGTGCACCAGAACTACCTGGTGTACCTGATGTTGTAACACCTGTTGTAAATTGTGTTTGTTTTGATACGTTGTTATAAAATCTTAATGGGTGACCAGAGTTAGATGCATCTGATTGATCAAACTTGTAGTAGTATGGTTTACCTGTATCATTACCTTTTAGTTCAATGATAGGTGTTTGAATACCATTTATAAAATAACCATTAGAACTTCCAACATTGTGATATGGAGAAGCTGCAGTTTTAGATGCAACAGTTACTGTAAATACTTTTGGACTTGATGAAGAAAAATAATCTCCTTCAAATCCTCCACCACCAGAATCTTTACTGATGATCAGGTTACCCTGTTGGTCTTGTATTGTATCTACTTTTAATATACTACTCATAATTATCTTGCCGTTGCTGGTATACTATTTCCTACGTTAGCTACTAATGGTTCTTCTGCAAATGCCATGTAGATATATGTTCCACCAGAGGCATTTTCTGCACCACTTGTTCCTCTCATTTTAAATCCATTAGAGCAAAAATCTATTGCAGCAGCTGTATCTTCAGCTTCAGCAGCTTGAGGAAAAATTCTTTTATCAATAACATTTTTACCACTTGTACTTCTTTTATTATCAAATATTCTCCAATAAGAACCTGCTGTATCAGTTCTTTTATGAATAGTTAGTGAAGGTTTAAATCCTGTATAGATAAATGCTCCATCAGCATTTCCATTTCCTGAATATTTTCCTATTTTACTATAGCCTTGAATACTTCTAAAACAATAACCAACCATTGTTCCAATGTTGTTATCGTAGTTGTTATTCTCAACTCCAAAAGTTGTAGTTGTTATTCCATTACTTCCTGCCCAATAATTATTTGTTGTTCCTTGAGCACCAGTTGAACTAAGATAAATATACCTATCATCTTCATTTCCACCTGTTAAATTTTTATGCCAACCAACAAAACCATTAGCATTAGAAATACTTTTTGTTAATATAAACTCTGGCTTACCACCAAGTCCATGTCCAATATCTGCATTACTTGTTCCAGTCCATTTTACAATACTAAATCCTCTTGCAGTATCTGCTGATACAGTTGTTGTTATGCTTCCGTCGGTGTTATTTGATCCTGCTCCATTTGCTTTCCAACACCATCCTACATACGAGCCTCCATTAGCATTTGTATCAGTAGCAGTGCCAACAGTGAAACCGTCACTATCAAAAGAAGAAATATAACTACTATCTGCTCCAACAGCATTAGTTGAAGATGAGTGTAAATATGAAGACCCTCCAGGAGCATTTACCATTCTATGATTAGCAGTAGCGTCTCTTCTTTTAATCCATAGCCAATCAGGTTGAAAACCTATTCCTGTTTGTGCATTAGAACTTCCTGTACCAGTATAAAGTTTAGTATTATTATATAGACTTGGTTTTGTTGTTGCTGCGTATGCCATATTATATCCTATCCATAAGTATTTATATTTTTTGTATTTAATGCGTAATATCCAGATGGTACATCATATTCAAATAAACTTCCATTACCATTTGAACCTGCAGAAGTTATAGCTGTTGTACCAAAGAATCCATTACCAAAATTTAATGAAAATTGTTCGTTAGCATAATATTGAGAAAAAGCAGGTACATACGTTATATTAGCTGCTATAATAAATGCTCCTGTTCCTGTACTACCAGATGTAGGTACACCACTATTTTGCCAAGTACCATTTTTAGAAAAATACATTTTAGCATTGTCTAAATCCATAGCAACACCTATAATATCTCCTGCTGTCCAACTATTTCCATAACTAAATGTTTGATTATTATTGCCAGTGCTACCAGATTGTGCATGATAACCATATCCTCTTCCTTGTTTATAAAATTGTTGGTTATTAGCATCATTTGTCATTTGGTCTATATCAACAATTCCAACCCAAAAATTGTTTGGGTCTGAGTTTTCTATTTGGTCAACTTTCATTTCAAAATAATATTTTCCATTAGATGCACCTAGTGTTCCATAAAAACTTCTCCAAGCATTAGATGTAGGTGTGCCTGCTTTTGATAAAGCACCATTTTGTATGGTTACTTGAGATGCAGAATATGTAAGTTGATTTATTACAGAGTAAACATTTGATGGTGTATCAAGCGCTTGTTTTAAATTTCCATTAACTGTAAAATTATTTCCTTGACCAGAACTATCTGTACCAAGTGCTCCAGAGTTTTCAAATTTTAAATGAAAACCATTATTGCCCCAAGTAACACCAGATGGTGTTTTAAATTTCCAAATACCTGATGTTGAATCTGTTTCACCAAATGATGTTGGAGTTAAAGCTGTGCCATCAACAAATGCAAAATGTGACATGTAACCATTATAATAATCACTACCATTAGTTCTTCCAATTTCTTGAACAACTGATGTTCCATTGAATAATATATCTGCATTTTGAGCAGGATAAGTTGCAGTAGAATAACCACTTAACAACTCTCCATTAATATAAATTTTTACCCGATCAGAAGCTGTAGCTTGTGTAGTATCTATTGCAATAACTTGATGATACCAGGCACTAAAATCCCTTAATTGTCTATCATGGCTTAAATTCATTTCTACACTACCACTTACTTGCTGATAAAGTTGTAATCCAGCGGAACTATCTAAATTATAAAATTGAAATCTATTATTACCATCAATATGTCGTGACATAATTGGTTCTTGTTCTTTTCCTTTTTTTAACCAAAAAGAAAAAGTCATAATTTTATCATTGGTTGGAGCACTTGTTGTATGTGTTAAATAACTATTTGCCATAATATTATCCTAGTTAAACTGTCCTGAGTTATTTGCTTGTGTTGTTACAGTTATAGTAAACGCACGATCCGCAGTCTGCCCTTCAGCGTCTGTGGCTCGTATCGTAAAACTATATGTTGTATCAGATGTAGCACCAGATTCAGTTCCAGTCAATGTAGATGAACCTGATCCACTATTCAATGTCATACCACCTGGAAATGTTCCAGATACTTTTGCCATTGATACTGAGTTAGTTGCTGTTAATGTAATTGTACCAAAACTTGATCCAGCAGAAAATGAACCTAATGATCCTGCTCCAGTTACCCACGCTGGTGCATCAGAAACAGTCAGCACAGCACCTGTTTGAACTGCATTACCATCTGGGTTTTCAATATATAATTTATAAGTTCCATCTACAGGTAAAGTAAACTTAGCTGTAATACTTGATGCAGATGAAAATGACACTTCATCAGCCACAACAGTCGCTCCTGTAGAGTTATTAATAGCTGTAACCAAAGGTACAGATACAAAGTTACCACCAGCTATTGTACAAGTAGTTTGTGTATTTTCAATTGTTGATGGTGTAATAGAACTAAATGTTGGTCTTGTTTCTGTAGTTAAAGTAATAGATCCACCAAGTGCTACTGCTTGACCATTGATTGTAATTTGTCCTGAACCTGTAAGAGCTGAGTTTGCAATGTTCTGTGTACCAGCAAATGTTGCACCTGATGGAATAGTTATAGTATCACCACTATCTCCTAGTTGTACATTTGTCCCTGATCGTGGACTTATTTTATTTACTTTTACTTCACTCATTACCTAGCTACCCCTGGTACGTTATTTGATCCTACGATCGGGTTTTCTGCAAATGCCAGGTAGAGGTATGTTCCATTACTTGTATTACTATTTGATTCAGTACCTCTACATTTAAATCCATTACTTACAAAATCTATTAAATTATTTGCACCTTCACTATTACTTGTATTAGGATTTAATCTTGCATTAATTGCGTTAAATGAATTAGCTCTTCTGTTATCTGCTGTAGTCCAATCTCTAGTAGCTTGTTGTTTTTGAATTACAAATGCAGGTCTAAAGCCAGTGTAGACAAAAGTCCCGTCTGCATTTCCATTACCAGTATATTTACCAAATTTTGAAAAACCTTTTTTAGGAGCAAATACATATGCAACCATAGCATCTCCACTTCCATTTAGTTTGTTATCTGTACCAACTCCAAAAGTTGTGTCGCTAGTTGATGTAAAAGTTGTTGCTGAACCATTTGCTTGAAGTCCAGCAGTTGCATTTAATTCAAAAAATTCTTTATTAGTAGCACTTGGAGCAATCATTGCTCTTGTAAAAAACATCCAGTTAACACTATCTGTTTTATTTTTAATTATTATTAATTCAGGAGTTGCACCTAATCCATGTCCAACTGTAGTTGCGCTTCCTGTGCCTGTCCATGTTACTACTGAAAAACCGCTTGTAGTATTAACAGATACACTTGATGCTGTGGCACCGACATTATTTGCTGAAGGTGTTCCACCACCTTTCCAAGACCAGTTGACATATGTTTGTGAGTTTTCATTTACTTCACTTCTAGTACCTACAGTAAATCCAGTTGAAGTTATAGACTTAAACATCTCTCCAGAATTAGATAATCCATCAGCAGTATTTGATCTTATGTAGTCTCCTGCATTCATATGAACATCATGCAACATATTACTTTCAGTTTGACTTCGTTCTTTACACCAAATCCAATCTGGTTGAAATCCTACAGTTACTGCTCTATCTGTGCTTCCATTACCTGTGTATAAGGTAGTAGCAAAATGTAAATTTGGTTTATCTATTTGTGCCATTAACTATACTCCTGTGCGTTTAATGATTTAGTACACAATGCTCGATAACCCGCTGGGACATCGTATTCAAATACTCCTACTCCATCATCAGGGTTTTCCGCTGATGTTACAGCAGTTGTTCCAAAATATCCATTACCAAAATTAAAATCAAATTTAGATGGAGATGAAGTTCCTGTATCATCTGTTTGTGCAAAGAAATAAGCACCATCATTAGTGGCACTAGCAGCAATTATTGAAACTGCTCCTGTTCCTGAAGCACCAGAAGTTGGGTTTCCACTATTTTGCCAAGCATCATTATTTTTTCTAAAATATAATTTATTATTATCTAAATCTAATGCCATGCTTATAATATCTCCTGTAGTATATGTTGTGCTGTACCCAGATAAATCTCCACCTCCATTACCTGCTACTGCTCCATTAGATGAATAATAACCCCAACTATGAGTACCATTTAAAATACTGCCATTTGCTCTAGCTATATTTGCAGAATCTCCTGTTATACCAATAACATTTCTTGAATAAGTATTATCTACTGTTGCTTTTGCTTCACAATAATATTTTCCAGATGTCATTCCTAAAGTTGTACAACCACCCCATCTATAACTACCTGTTGAGTTGTTTGTTATTGAAGTATTATTAGTATTTGAAAAAGTTGGACCATTACTTGTTGGAACAAGTAAAGGATTTAATGTAGCAAAAACATTACTAGGTGTGTCTTTATTTTGTATAATAGTACCTGTAGTTGTTAAATTATTAGATCCTGCAGAATCTAATCCCATGTTTGCTGAGTTATCAAATTTTAAAAAGAATCCATTTGTTCCATAAGTTACCGTTGGTGCAGTTTTTGGTTTCCAAATTCCTGTTGTTGCATCTGTTTCACCAAAAGTTGATGGTGTATAGGCTGTTCCATCTACATAATGAAAATGTGCCATTTCTCCATCCCAATGATGGGTATTTGTGCTTGCTCTTCTTCCAACTGTATGAGTCCCACTAGCAAGGTTAAAAAGAGTATCATAGTTTTGAGCTGGATATGAAGGTGTACCACTGCCACCATCATCCCATTCTGTTATTTGTACATTATTTATCCAACATTTAAACCTATTTGAATCTGTGGCTTGTGTTGTGTCTACTGCAGCTACCATGTGATACCAACCATTTGTATCTCTTAACTGTAGTTTTGAACGAAATTGTGATCCCATATAACAATCAACTTTATTGTCTTGTAACCAAAACCCATGATCTCCACCAGAAGCTGCTGTTAAAGCTTGATAATTACCTGATCCTATACTTGGATTTGATACTTTAAACCAAAAAGAAAAAGTATATGTTTTTCTGTTTCCTGATGTAAAAGTTCGTGATAAGTGTGCTGATGCCATTAACAGAATCCTCCTGAGTTATTAATACCAACTTCAGACGTTAAAGTAAACGCTTGATCCGCTGTTTGACCTTGAGCATCTGTAGCTCGAATTGTAAATGAATACTGTGTTTCACTTGAAACTGTTGGCATTGTTCCTGATAATACTGCTCTATATGTGGAGCCACTTGGATTTGTTGTTGATCCAATAGTTAAACCAGCAGGCAGGGCTCCTGAAATAGGAGAAGTTGCAATTGTTGCAGCACTATCTGCTGTTACGTCTAAGTTTGCCGAATAAGATACTCCAGATTCTCCATTTGATAAACTTGTTGTAGTCCACACTGGACCATCTGATACTGTTAAATCTGTACCACTTCTAGCTGCATTACCATCTGGGTTTGTAACTAAAATTCTAACATTTTGTCCATTTGTTAAACCAGCTGTGCCAGTTGTAAAACTTATTGTTGTTGCGCTTGTAAACGTAACAGATGTTGCAGATTGAAAAGCACCGTTTGCTCTTTGTAATTCTACTTTTGGTATTGATGCAAAATTTTGTCCTGTAATAGTTATTGTACCACCCACATCTGCATCTATAACTGTTGGTGTAAAACTAGATATAACTGGTTGTGTTTCAGTTGGTATTGTAGCTGAACCACCTAGGTTTACAGCGACACCATTAATTGTAATTTGTTCATTTGCTAAAGCAGAATTTGGTATAACATCATTTTGAAATACTAAACTATCACCAGCTTCACCAACTGTTAAGTTAGTTCCTGATTGTGGTGCAATAGTATCTACTTCTATTTTACTCATTATATAATTACCAAATTACCTGTTACTGTTACAGTTCCTGAAACTGTTACTGGCCCTGCTAAAACTCCTGAGTCCATTGTTTGAACATCAGAAATTGTAGAAGAGTGTGTTGTAACATAAGTTGTAGCTGTCATACTTGCAGACGGTGCACGTTTTGCAGGGTAAGTACAAAATACAGTTTTAGTTCCTGTTGTAAAATTCACCGCGTTATCTGAGTTTGAAGAGGAGATAATGGTATCTCTAGAAAGTGTATCAGGTGATGCATCTGTTACAGTTCCGATACCGACCTCAAATTCAGAAGTTCCATCGTGTGAAATACAGTAGAACGTACTATTTGTAGTTCCAATACCAGCAACAAAAGTTTCAAAACCTGTTTCAGCTGTAGCTGATAGGTTTATAGTTCCTGTGCCAGTAGACGTACTCGTCTGTTTAACTCTGTCGTTAAGTACAAAAGCCATTTATTTAATCCTCTATTACGCGTCGCCTAATCTAATAATAGCATTTGAAGCATCAGCAGTAGGAAACTGAATAACAAAGTCTCCGTTAGTTGCTGTTTTATTGCCACCAAAATCTAAAACTAGTACAAGCTCGTTTCCGCCTCCAGTTGATTTGTATATTGCAGCTCCTGCAGCAGTTAACGTAACAGATGGAAAAGTCAGATCATCGAAATCAACGAATGCAGTTGTTGTTCCTGCAATACCTGCGTTTGTTAGATCTTTACCACCAGCTGGATAAGATGTTCCACTTGGGTTAACTTCTCCGTTTCCTGTTCCTGATAAGAATACAGTCGAGGTTACGCTATAGCCACTTATGCTAGTATACAAAGCACACTTGAAAGTGTTTCCCCCATTTCCAGAAGTGTCAAAATTAAAAGTTCCTTTTAACAAGCCGGACTTGAAAGAATTAGGTACTATGTTTGCCATACTTTATATCTCCTTATTATGGTGATGGTGATTTTATACTGTTACGAATAACACCATCTTGATATTCGTCCCTTCTTCTTCTACCTTCTTGTTCAATAGAATATGAAGCTGCAGCTCTCTTATAAGCCGCTTCGTAGTATTGTAACATATCCACAGGACCTTTCAAGTATCCATATGCTTCTACGAGTGAGGCGTATAAAAGTAAGTCTTGATACTTATTAGATAAGTAAGTCCCAGTTCCACTTTTTGTAGTGTCTGTAATACTAACTGGCTGTTTCATATAAGCCAAAGTTATCTCATAAGTAGCATTTGGAGTAGGTGCCACTACCCAAAAGTTTGCATCCCAGTTAGCATAGTACTTTGGTATCCCAGAAGCTGTGCTTGGTGTATCGTAAAATGCTGCCATATAACTGGTGTCTTTTTTTTCTAAAAAAGTTTGTGTATTTGGAGATACGTTTGTATCTTTTAGCTGAACGTATCTAATATTTCTAAGATCAGATGGAATTGTTACATATCTATTTCCAACGGCTAGGTTAGATGTAGCGTAATGTCTGTTGTCATCTGAGTCTATTTCTCTATAAATTCTATTCTCTGCATTTTGTATAAATCTATTTACAACTGCAGTTGTTAAAACACCACTATCAACTTCTGTATAGTTTCTAATATCGTCTGTTAAATTTGTTAAAGTATATGCCATTACGCGTCTAGAGTTACCGGTCCTGCTGTAACTGTCATTCCTCCTGATTGCTCTGTTATAGTAGGGGTTGACCCTAATGTAAATGTATACTTATCTGTAGTAGTAACTGTAATTGTAAAACCAGATCCGGCTGTATAAGCTGTTGAAGCTATTCCTCCCGGTGAACCTTCTACATTTCTAAATCTTATCGTATCATTTGTAGATCTTCCATGATTTGTTTCTGTTACAGTTATTGTTGTAGACCCACTAGTTATTGTAAAAGGATTAGGTCCTAATAATCTTGCAACTGCTGGCTCAACTCTATCGGGTCTTGCATTACGTAGACCTTGTGGTTCAGCTGTAAATCTTTTTGGCTCTAATTGTGGATGTTTCTTTTCAAACTCTGAAGTATGAACTTTTGCACCATTCCATTCTATTCTCATTTCTTTATATGGAAACTCCATGCCAGATCGATCAGATATAAATTTTGCATACTTACCTACGGCCATTAATTAACCTCCGTAAAATAAGAGTTAGGTGTGATGAAAGAACTAGAAGGGGAACCATCTTCTTGTAAAGCTCTTTTAAACTCATCCTCATAATATAGTTTAAATTCTTGTGTTCTTTGTGGTGCATATTTTTGTGATAGATAAAAAGTTAAACCTGCCACCATACAAGGTACAAATCTATATGGAACATCAGTTGCATTGGTGTAAGCTCCTGCATCTTGTATTCTTTTTACGTAATAATAATTTAAAAATTTACCCGCCTGTGATGCACCAGGTGTTTGATATAAAGTTATTGTAATTCTATCTATTAATCTTTGAACAAAATATTGTGATGGTTGACCTGTAGAAGTTTTATTTGATAAAGCTTGATATGCAGATCTAGCTATTTTAGTTAATGGTGTATCAACATCGTTATCTCTATAACTAGCTTCTAATACATCATCAACACCATATACAGCTGTTGCACTTGAAGTACCATCTCCTGCTGATCTAAACATTGTATAAACAGCTTGTCCGTTTACTAAAGTAATATTGTTATTTGCAACTTGCCAATAATGAATTCCACGATTAGCCCATTCTTGAAACATTATATTGAGAGATCTTCTAGAAGTTTTTAATTGATATCCAGTAACATTTTGAATACCCATTCTTTCAAAAGACTCTTCTATAATTTCATCAATAGAAAACCCTTTTTCAAACGTGTGTGTTCCAGAGGTTGTGTTTGCCATTTAGCCTCCTACTTATCTATAACAACAGTAACAGTAGCGTTTGTAAGTGTTTGCACTGACATTCCGCCTTCAAACAATATTCCATCTTCAGCTAAGTTATAAGAAAAAACGTCCCCTGCAGGTACATCAACTTGAAATTGATCTACTGCATTTCCATCTCTTAATACAACAGTGCCAGCTGAACCAGTTGAAGCTAAAATAATTCCTCTTAATCTAGTTCTGCCTCCGAATATAGTTCCTGCTGATGTTCTTCTAACTGCTTTTACATCACTTTTCATTATCCAGTGTATCCTATAGTTACGGAGTCTGTTGTAGTTAAATCTAAATAGACTCCTGTTTTAAATCTTATACCAGAACCAGGAATCATTATATCTAATCCTTCACTACTGAATTTAGCTTGAAACTCTACAGGTCCACCTGTTCCAGTTCCATCATGTAATTTTACTAAACAGTTAGTTCCACCATGTGCTTGTATATAAGTTACTCGACATGGTCCTAAATTAGTCGAACCGCCTGTAATAGTTTTAAAATTTCCATCTGCCGTTAGTGTAGTGAACTTTTGATCACTTAAAAACGATCCTCCACCTGCCATAATATTCTCCTTGAATTTGCATGGGGCCTAAGCCCCATACTAAATTATTTATTACGATTCTTTAGCAAATACACCTTGCACATCAACAATCGTCCAATGAGTTGTTGAGTTTAAAGATGCACATACTACAAAGTCACCAACTTTTGATGTAGCTTTTGTATTAATAATATCTTTGTTGTCTGTCAAAGATCCAGCATACAAAATACCATCGTTAGCATTTGGGCTAATTGTTAATGCGTTAGTCCCATCAGGAGCTGTATTTACAAATGTAAATATTCTTCCGATAGAAATTGCAGGTAAAGTAAAAACTACTCCATCAGTTTTTGATGTAAAAGTTTTACCAGAATCTGCATTCTGCACCGTGTAGTTAGCTGATTTGTTTTCTAGATTGAATCCAGTTAAGCCTGACTCGTTAAACTTACCTTGCAGAACTGGTCCTCTAAACAATGTTTGTGCCATAGTATTATCCTCCTAGTTTTTTCGAACGCAGTCTCTAGGCCGTCGACTATACTCGTCTACGTTCTGATTAATTGTATAGTGTGCTTTTTATATACTAGATTTGAGTAGAGCGCAAGAGAGCCTGTAATGTGGATTGGATTTTTCCAACGATGTAGCTTTTTATTAAGTAGCTACGGAAACTTGTGGTTCAGAAGCCTCTATCTTATTTTGCATATGCTCTTTTTGAGCCTCTGCAAGTTTAATATGGCTAATTACTTCTCTGACTTTTCTGTCAATCTTAACCATATTGAGAGTATATCTACCCTCTTTAAGATGCTCCTGCTCCCATTCGAGATCCAGACCTCTTTTCTTCGTGTAAAGGTCCTGTAGATGTTGCATCATGTTCTCCATCGATAACCTCCTCATAGGTTATTCGCTTTATCTTGGGATCATTCATTTCTCCAAGATACTCCCACTTTATATCCTTTTTTCCTAGTTTGTCAACTATTGCATTTTCTATATCAAGGGGTGATTCGATGCATGTAATATGAAAATCAGCGTGCATTTGATATGCAAAAATTTGGACTCTGAATTTCTTAGGGTGCATTTTTCCTTTCTATTATTGAAATGAGGCGGGATTGTGTCCCGCCTCAAATATTTATTGATTACGCACCAGATGTACCGAAGATACCTCTAGGGTCAGATACGCCAAATACGTATCTTTCTCTAGCTTTGTATCTTACGTTACCAGTGTCAAAATCACCTTCCATTTTTGTAGTTAATGGAGCTCTTTCAAGATGTTTCATTCCATTAGGAACATCAGTGATTAAGAAGAAAGCATCTGGGTCCGTTAAGAAGTTATTCACAGAATAACCACCAGGAACCATTCCTTTGCTTACTAATGCATTGATGTCATTGTCAGCTGTTCCAACTCTTTGAGAAGACTTCATAAGTCTTTCTGCTGTGAATTGTAAAGCTGAAGGAATGATCATTCTTTGAGCACTTGCAGCGATCTTTAAACCTCTTTCATCAGTAAGCGCTGCAATGTCGATCATTGCTTGCTCTAATGAAGTTTCGTTTAAGTCTGAATCCGTTGCTAATTTGTTAGCAAAAGTACCATTAATAGTCGGGTGGTTAGTTGCAAATAAATTGCTTCCGTCACCAGCTTTAAAGTTACCATTGAAACCATTGTTCAACGGAGATACTGCTTTGATTTGTTTAGTTTGAGCCATAGATCTTGCCAATGCTTTAGTATATCTCTGAGCAAGTCTGTCATATAAGTTGTCCTCAATAGCTTCCTCAGTGATAGCAAACCCAAGAGAGATTGTCTCATGAGTGTATCTAGCTGTGAAAGTTTCTTGAGCTTTATCGAACTCTACTCCAGAACCTTCAGGTTTTACTTTAGCTTGACCGAATCCTGATAACATAACTTCCTCTTCGAAAGCTCTGTCAGATGACTCAGTTGTGTATATCTCAGTATGTAAATTATCATACTGTTTATACTCCAGGCCGAATAGGGCATTCAAACCTGGCTCTAGTTCTTTGACTAGTTGATTACGTGATATTGCCATAGTTATATACTCCTATTATACCCCAACGTGTTGTTTAAAGAAATGTTCACTGATTATAACTCTCCAGACCACATTTGCTGATCCGATTTCATTATTATCAGGGTCTCTTGAAACACCCACGATTTTTACTTGTTTTGATGCTGAGTCACTTAACGAACTATCATCTAGAGTTGATCTAGAGATGTAGTTAGGTGTAGCACCCGCAGAATATGAAATATCTGCTGTATTACCCACGTCCGTTTGCGCTGATGCACCGGCGTTGTTTGATCTAATCTCATACATTTGATGAGGATCATCATTCACTAATGCAACAATATCTGAAGCAGTGTTACTGCCTAATAGATATGCTTGGAACGTTGGCTTACTTGTTGACGCGTCAGTGTAGAAAACACCATTTAGGGAACCTAAAAGTTGTTCTGTACCAGCTGCAGCTACTGCTGCAAATCCTGATGTAGCCGCTGCAACCAAATCTTGGTTGTAGATAGCTGAAGAGGATGCTGCTACAGGGTATTCTCCTAGACCTGCAGTGTTTGCTGACTGACCTGCCATTTTCACAGGTTTCATTCCGAAACCAGTTGACGAAGCGTTAGCCATAGTCATTTCTCCTTATATGTACCTACCCCGAAGGGCCTCCAGTACGGTTTATATTATTCGCTGGTTCCGAATTGTTAAAAAATTCTAACTTTTCTTAGAGCCACCGAAGGTTACACGAGTATCTCTATCTACTGAGATAGGCATACTCTTATGCTGTTCCTTCGCAAGATCGGCGTCGATTGCAGCTTGTTGATCTTGAGCTTGACTAACATAGTAGTCAGTTCTCTGCTGCGCGATCTCCTCTGGTACCCTTGTCAGCACAAGGCCTCCGTGCCCGATCACCCCTGCGTATTTGCCATCTGCGACTGTGGGAAAGTCCTCTTCGGGATATTCGTCAGCTCTAACTAATTCATAACCAGATCTTAATCGACCTTGTATGTTTTTAGTGTCTACGAACCCTAGGATTTCTGTCCTGACCCATCTGTGTCTAAATCCATTTGGCGCGTTGGGCGTATCTAAGTACGATGGTGGAGTCCAAACTTTAGGTTGTTCTTTTACTTTAACTTCCTTAGCTCTAGGTTCAACTTTTGTTGAATCGCTTTTGCTAGTCTGGCTCGCACGATTTGGCGTTTTATCTTTTTCCATATGCTTATGCCTCCTTCGTGTTCATAAGTTGTTTCGCATATTCTTCTAGTGGCACACCTAATTTTTTAGCAATTGCTACTTGAGAAGATGTGAGTCTCACTGTTTTAGCGTTAGCCTTTGTACTACGCGTTGCAGAGGCAACGGTCTGTGTAGGTTTGCTAACAGATTTATTAACAGGTTTATCAAATTTATGCGGAAATTCAAGTCTTATTCTCTTATCTATTTCCGTATAATATTCATCAGATTTAGGGTCTATCCCTTCTTCTTCTGTTAATTTTCTATGAAGATCAAAGGCAGTATAAGTCATGGCTGAATCTGTTCCAAACCATTCATTTTTACTTGCCCATGCCTCAGCTTTTGGATCTGGCTGAGCTGCGGGTTGTTGTTGATTTATAGGTTGTTGTTTAGGTTCTTCTTTTGCTGCTTTTTCTCTCATTTCGTTTTGAGTTTTAAGTTCAGCAAGTCTACCTTGTTCATAACCTAGTTGTGAGATAGCTGTTAAAGCTTCTGTTTCAGCTTTTGCGTCTTCGTTTTGACGTGCAGCTGTAAGTTTAGCTTGTGCAGCAGCTAATTGTCCAGAGATTCTATTCTCCATTTCTGTAGTATAGTCTTTGTCCAAAGTATTAGCTTGAGTTTTAAACTCATCTCTTTCTTTTCTAACACTTTCAGCATAACGCAAAGCTTCTTCTCTTTGCCTTTCTGCTTCTCTCATTTTTTTAGTTAGCTTAGCTATTCTTTTTTTGACTCCTTCAGAATACTCTTCAGCTTCCCTAGCGTTACTTTGTTGTGTA
>VTLG01001220.1_pt1 | contig 15678 bp, 18 predicted proteins | sample 4694571 | NCBI WGS metagenome assembly VTLG01 (sample SAMN12604809, study PRJNA352737) | marine metagenome | biome: ENVO:00000447; feature: ENVO:00000209|ENVO:00000569|ENVO:01000036; material: ENVO:00002151; isolation source: viral sequences binned using virsorter ...
AACCTATTTGACCATCATCAGCAATTTTAATATCATGATTAAATACAGCTGTACCTGCATCTGACATATCTAATGTTAATGCAGTTATATCAGCAGAACTATCTGTACCTTTAAATATAATATCTGTGTCACCAGCTTGTGCATCTATAGTAATATTTCCTGAAGAAGTTGCAATTGTTACAGCTCCATCTCCCGTTGTAATATCATCTGCTGCTGAAGATATACCTGTTTGAAAATATGTTTTAAATGTTGCAGCACTAGTAACTTTCATAGTGCCACCATCATTATGAATTATACCATCACCATCTGCAATTGCATCAGTTCCTATTGAAGAACCACCATCAATTAAATTTAATTCAGTTGTAGTTGCTGTTACACCATCTAATAAATTTAGTTCTGTAGCTGTTGAAGTTACTGCTACATCTTCATTAATTTTAGGTGATGTTAAAGTTTTGTTAGTTAGTGTAGATGTTGAAGCATCTGATACTAGAGTTGAATCACCACCAGTGCTTGGTATTGTTAAAACATTACTAGCACTTTCTGAGTGTGGTGCAGCTTTTATTTGCTGACCATGTGAATTATTTTCACAATTAAATTGAATAGTACCTTGATTTGTATTACCTTTAACAGTTACATGACCTGTACCATTTGGTGCTAATTCTATATCTGCATTTGATGTAGTAACAATATCTTGACCATTCATATCAAGATCACCACCTAATTGTGGTGTAGTGTCTTCTACAAGATTTGATATTGCACCTGATGTAGCAAGTCCAGATACAATTGCTGATCTTGCAATTTTTTTAAGTCCACCACCTGAAGTATCTACTGCTAAAAATACATCATCATTTGCAACTGTAGATATTTCTGATAATGAACCTACTGCTACAGAATTAAAATTTGTACCATCTGCAATTAATAAATTACCTGCAGTATTTGTTGCCATAACAATATCATCACCAGATACTGTAAGATCTCCACCAACAACTACATCACTATTAAATGTAGCTTTACCTGCAGCACTACCATCAATAGTTAAAAAAGTTGTATCTGCACTTCCGTCTGTTCCTTTAAATATAATATCTGTATCATTACCCTGTGCATCTATTGTTATATCACCTGCTGTCGTAGTAACATTAACTGCAGCATCTCCTGCACTTAGATCATCAAATGCCGTAGATATTCCTTCTTGAAAATATGTTTTAAATGTAGCAGCAGTTGTTAGTCTCATTGTGCCACCATCATTAGTTATAATTCCATCTGCATCTGCAACAGCAGTTGTTCCTGCAGAAGTACCACCATCTATTAAATTAATTTCTGTACCTGTAGCTGTGATAGCTGTTCCATCTAAACTAAGAGTATCAATATTTGCTGTACCATCTATAAATAAATCTTTAAACTCAAGAGAGGAAGTTCCTAAGTCTATATCATTATCTGTAATGGGTACAATAGCACCATCTTGTATTCTTAACTGTTGCACTGCTGAAGATGATACTTCAACATAAAATTCTAAATGATTATTTGTAGAGTCAACTAATACTTTATTTAAAGCATCAGCATCTCTAATAGATCCAACAGGTCCACCTTCACCCGCTGTTCCATCGTGTGTGTGCCCTGTTGTTGCATTAAATGCAGCTAATACCTGGTTAAACTCATCATTACTGTGAGCTGCTGTGATAGTATCACCTGTTGTATAACTTGACTGTCGTGCCGAATAGCCTGCCATTATCTCCTTCCTCCTGGGGTAAATTCTAATTGAAAGCCTTTAACTGAAAATGAGTCTGCACTATTTTGATCATCTATTTGTAATGCTACTGCAAATCCTGAACCTTCTACTGATTGTCTTACTAATGGAACACCAGATGCATCATATAGTGATGCTCCATATTTTGCTGCTCCGTATTGTCCAGCACCACCTACACTAGGTAATGCTATCTTTGCTGGTTGTGGTGTATTTTGATCATCATAATCATATCTAAGAGCTAAGTTTGCATCAATAGTTGTACCTTCACCTTCATAGTTTAGATTAACTCTTTGCATATACTTTCTTAAACCTGGATCACCCATAACCATATCTGGTGATCTATACACTGCTTGAATAGTAGTTGTAGTTGCACCTGTTGCAAAAGTGTTACCAGTTTCCATTTTATAAATAAAACCATCATAACCACCAAAAACTTGTGTCTCTACATTACTAATAAAATCTGAATCTGTACATGCTGGTTTAATACCAACCATATCTGCATATTCAAATCCAATAGATCCTGTATTAGGATTATTTTTTAATACACCTATAATTCCTTTTGATGATAATTGTCCTGTTGCATTTACTGGATAAAATAATCTGTATTGTGATTTATCTCTAATAACTACAGATGATATTCTATCTAATGTAACTTCATCAATTCTAGATTGTATCTGTCTAGATATAGATCCAAGTTCAACGTCACCAATTCTTGCTGTACCTGCAATAGTTCTTAAACCATCAGGTGCTAAAAATATAACATCACCACCAATCTCTTGAATACTACCACCATCTCTGCATCCAATATTTCTTGTAACTTCTTGTACTGCAAAATTACTAGATGTTGTTCCTGTTAATTTATATATTCTATCTTCACAAAATATAATTAATTCATTTCTAAATACTTTTAATCCAACAACAGCAGAGTCAACTTTAAATGATCCTGCGCCACTACCAGTTGTAAAATTATCTTCTTCAAATGGTACACTAAATATAACTTCTTGTGAATTAGTTGCACCAGCATAAAACATATGGTTTTGAAATGCTTTTACAAATTTAGGATTAGTAGGTGCTGTTCCACCACCAGTTGCGTTTACTACATCAACTGCAAAACTAGTATTAATTATTTGTGCAGGCGAATGTCCAGTAGCAATAACTAATTTATCTGTGCCATCAAAATTAAATTTTTCAAAGTCATATGCTCTAGTAGATGTACCTAATCCAGTTGTTAAAGCTGTAAAACTACCTGATGTTGTACCTCTGTGTATATCTCCACCTCTAGCAACAATTACTTGACCATTAAATATAATAGAACAATCTACTGTTAAACTAGAATTACTAGATCCTTCAGGTACAATCGTAGTATTATATTGTGCTGTTCCACTAACACGTCTATATCCACCTTTAATATCAGGTTCAAAATTTTGTAATATAAGTGCTTCTCCAGGTTGCATAGAGAATACATCTTTATTCAATGTTAATCCTCCTGCACAACTGACTACAAATGGTGATATTAAATCAGTAGTTGGCATGTTATTTTTCTAAAAATTCTTTTACTTCTTCTTTTGTTGCTGGACTATTTTTGTCACCAATAGTTTTAAATAATGGATCATTTATAACATCTTCTACTTTTATAGACTCACCCATCATATTTGCTAAATTTTGTTTTTTCTTTAAAACCATTTTTTGTTTTTTACTTAATTTAGCAATCATAGTATCTTCTATTTTTTTATCTTTATCCATTTTATAAGTGATATTATCTATTGCTTCTTTTTCTTCTTTTCTAATTGCCATTATATATCTCCCTATCTATCTGACATTACATTATATATTCTAACATCTGATCTCATGTAGTCAGCTTTAGTAGAATAATCTGTTTTTAATAATCTTAATTTTCTTTGATAATCTCTATCAGCTAATTGTGCATGTTGTGGATCTGATCTAAGCATATATGTATAATATTTTGCTCTATCAGTTATTAATCCTGCAAACCTATCAGGTAAACTCATATTGTCACCATGTGCAGATAAATCTGTGTGTGTTGTATAGTAGTTATATGATAGTGTTAATTCATCATCGCTTGGTATTGGAGTTACACCAAAAGCTGTAAAGTTTGGTAGTATGTAAACTTTAGCTGGTGTTCCATACACATCACTATCATTTCTATCATCTATTGATTTATAATTTTGTAAATAATCATCATATGATATATATAAAACTTTTTGTCTAGTTATATCACTTCTAGAACATCTAACATAATCTACATCTAACTGTACGCCAGATGCTTCTAAATATATAAATGAAGATGTTGCTGTTGCTGTAAATCTAGTATTTAATATAGCACCTTGTCCAAAATCAGATACAGTTAATGTTGTATTTAAATTTTGTGTCCCACCTGCTGAAGTTCCTACTCTTACAATTAATCCAGTTCCAGAACTATTTACATCTAAAACTCTAACTTGTAATTTATATTCTTTATTTACAGTTGTGCTAATAGATTGATATGCTGCTGAACTATTTAAATTTAATCTACCATTACCACTAGAAGTATATGAAGGTGATCCATCACCAGTAGTCCAGTTACTTATATTAGATGTAAACTCTCCATTAGTTACTAATTCTCTTGGTGCAATAGTAAATGAGTCTCTATCTATCTTTCTAAAATCTGCTGGAAAATCATATTCACTATCTCCAGTAGTTAAATTTTGTGTTGTTCTTGCATATAGTAAAGGTATCTCAGCTGCTTCATTATAAATATCATTTATACCTTTATTAACAAAATCTTTGACAGCAGTTTGTATACCTCTACTAGAGGCAAACGTGCTTGATGTTAATTCTGTTTCGTTAAGTTCTCTAAGAACTTTATTTGTTAGTGTTAGATAAGTTGTTGCCATGCTGTAATAAATTTAAAATTTTGTCTAGTTTTTGTTCTTGATCATCAAGTCTTTTTTCTAATTTGATAACCCTCATAGTATTATCAGCTGGACCTAGTAAAGTAATTTTTTGTCCTGTGCTGGCTCTAGTTTTTTTTGTTAAATCATGAATAGCCATAAATCTCCTAAATATTATAAGGGGTATAAATTAAGGGGGACATATAGCCCCCCTTAAAATTAAACAAATTACACAGCTGTATCTTGCTGAGTACTTGTATTTCTATCAGTTTCGTCAACACCTGATACATCGCATAGTACTGCAAATACACGGATTTTACCCGCTGCTGCATCTGCACTTAGTACTAGTACATCAAGAGTATCCGCACTTGCAACTATAGTTCTAGCTGTAGCTGTTGGTGCAGAGAATCCTGTAGCGTTAGTATCTCCATCAACGTATCTGTCAACATCACCACCTGTGATACCTAAATCAAGAGTTACTGAAGAAGATAATGCAGTGATTACCTCAATTCCAGCTTCCATGATTAAAGTTTCAGCAGGGATGTCTAGTGCTCTAAGAACATCATTTTGTGATGCTCCAGCGTCACTATTGATTGCTGCTACGTCAATTGTGTTTTCAACTAAGTAAGGTGTTCTACCATTAGCAGGATGCCCAGTAGTACCACCAGCTGCTGTTAAGTCATATGTAGCCATAGTTCTCTATTATCCTCCTAATATTAACCTATTGTTATTACGCCAGATCTTACTGCTTCGTCTCTTAGAATTTTTCTTCCATAAACGTGTAAGCCTCTGACTACGTCAGCGAATGAATCAGGGTCTCTGATTAATTCAGTTTTTGCTATGTGATTTACAGTTGCAACTCCTGACATATGTCCGTATAAAAATGCAAACTCATTTGATCCTGAAGAACCAAAAGTATGAGATGCTGCAGATCCACTAGACACTGCAATAGCATTTGTTGAGTACATGTTAAAACCAAATAATGGTCTGTCTGTGACTTTACCATTTCTGATTTGTGATGCACCGCCATCAGCCATTACTGATTGGTCAGAAAGTTTAGCACCTGCTTTTCTTAATTGCTCAAAAAATTCAGGTGGTGCAACTAACCATCTGTTGTCTTCTGGTACGTCATTTTTATCAAGCACTCTTTTTGCTGATGATATAACGTTTGCCAAAGTATCTACAGCTGCGTCACCATCGATTGGTGAACCATCAGTTCCTGTAGCAGCGGCACTTGTTGAAGCGTTATCATAGATAAACTTCAATACGTTATAGTCGTATGCTTTTTTTAATGAATATGCACCTGAAGAGGTTGCAAGAGCTTCAAAGTTTACATGAGATTGTCTTTCTTCAATGTCATCTACTTTGAAAGCAAAGTATGAACCTTGATCAACAGTCATTGTTAATTGGTCATCAGCTAATATTTGTGTATCAACTGTTTGACCTCTAGCATAATCTTTGACTGTGATTGTTGGCTCTTTAATGATCTTTACTGTGTCACCAAAGTTTTCGATCTCTCCAGCGTAATCAGTGTTAGTAATATCTTCTACCACTGATGCTCTTCTGAAGAATTTTTGAACTTTCTGACTAAAGATCTGTGGAGTAAAATTACCCTGTGCAAGGTTGTTATACCCCGAAGCGTTAGTAAAAGCCATATTGCTTCTCCTTATTGTTTAGTTAGATTGTTTAACGTTGTTCAATCCTACCTTCTAAACGAGCAAGGTCAATCTCCTTTTCAAATTTTTCAAACTCATGAGATTTTAATTTAGAAATCTCACTTGTTGTCCAAATTTTTTTCTTTGGTACATCTGAATCAATAGCTTTCTTAGTTTTAGAAATTGCTTTAGCAGCTTCTTTTTTAACATCCTTTTCTTCTTTTTTAGTTAGTTTACTTTGACCAGTATCCATTTTAAATAGATCAATAGCCCTAGCAGCTAACTGTGCGTTAGATGTATTTTCATACAACCAACCTTGAATAGTAGGATCTTGTTTTGCAGCCCAGTCATGAAACTCATCTTGTTGACGAAGATCATTAAAATCAGGATGCAATTTTAAAAGTTCTACTTCTGCTTTTTCTTTTGCAATCTGCTCTTGTTGGAGTTGTAAATCTTTATATTTATTTTCAAGATCTGCAGTCCGAGTAGTAGCTTTGTCCATTGCTATAGTTTCAACCATTTCATAGACATCAGGGTACTCTTTTCTCCATGCCTCTAATTCTGATTTAGATTTAGGTGGCACAAATTGTTTAGTGCTTGATTCTAGTTGTGTACGCAAAGATTGAAGTTCATCCTTGTGTTTATTAATTGTAGAATCATAGTGTTTTTTCAAATCGTCATAACGTTTCTTAAAAACACGATCTTCAGCTTTAGCAGGGCGTTCAGCGATAGGAGTAGCCTTTTTATCTGATTGTTCTGCAGTCTCTTCAGATGCATCGGTGTCCTTCTGTTCGGTTGCTGCGATTGCTTCTTTTTCCCTTTGTTCCTGATGATATTTAGTTAACTCACCTTTAGCAAAAGCATCTGTTTCAGGATCATCTTCACGAACCTTACTATAGGGATTTGCCGCTGGCATTTTAACTTTTTTTTCTTCAGAAACTTCAGGAGTTTCTTTTTCTTTTTCCATTATTTTTCCTCTTGGGTTGAGTGCCTTATGGATAAGGGTAGCTCAAAAACTATGTAGTTTGTGGGCTAGTCATTAAACCTTGACTAGGTGGCACATTTGTTTGTTGTTCCATCTGTCCTGAAACATCATCAACGAAAGCAGCTAATGCTTCGTTTTGATTTCCACCATATTTTCTCATAGCATAATTTGATACGATAGATATGGGCAAAATTACATTAGGCTCATTAGTTCCAAACTGAGAAAATACTGGTTCTAGTTCAGGTACAACTTTACCTAATGCTTGCTTAACAGTTGGAGATAATATAGCATCTAATGCTGCATTATCTTCAGCTGTTAAATTTTTTAATCCAGGAAATTTTGATAATAATTCCTGTTCTAAATTTTGTTCTGGTGTAGGTTTTGGTGTAGGTTGTGCTTTTGGTTTATTAACAACTGGTTTTGGTAATTTAGGATCTACTTTACCTGTAGGCATTTGTTGATTTTGATTCATCATTCCTGTTGTTGTAACAGTTCCTTCCATATCCTTTATTGCCATTATGTGTATAACTCCTCAAAATTAACTTTTGTTTTTTTAATTTTACCTATAGCCCAACATAAATTTTCAAAAAATAAACTATATGCTCTGCCAAAAATATTAAATTTACCTTTACCTAATCTCCATTTAATATCTTGTGCTCTACTACAAGCAATATGTTTCCAAAATTTTGTATGTAATTTACTTTGTCTCATTTTTTTAACTGCTGGAACAGCAAAAGACCAATATCCTTGTAAAAATTCATTACCATATCTTGGTATCATATGTGTTTCTGTAAATTTTAAATCCATTAAATAATCTTCTTTTGACATTAACTTTTGTCTATATAACTCTGTGCAAATAACTCTACCACCTATCACTCTTCCAATAACTCCACCTACAACTCCACCTACTGGTCCACCTACTGCCGTTCCTATTGCAGCTCCTGCTCCTGCAGCTGTTGATTCTTTTTTATCTCCACCTAAAGCTCTAGATACAGTATAACCAATTCCTCCTGCTAATCCTGCACCACCTAATGTTGTTTGTCCTATTGGGGTAGCTGTTACAGATGTTAAAGGAGTTACACTTTGTGGCATTCCATAAGTTGATGTTCTACCTAAATTTAAATAATTAACACCTAAATCTACACCACCTCTTATTAATGTATTTATTCTATCAGCTTTAAGTTGCCTATCTTGCATTGACTGAATTTGTCCTAAAAAATCTTGTGGACTAGGACCTCCAGTTTGTTGCATAGGAAATGCTTGTGAAATTCTAGCTGCTTTTTCTAAAGGAGATTCTACTGTTGTAGTAGGTAATTGAGTTGCAAAACCCCTTTCATCTATTGCTGTAGGTGTAATATTAGTTTGAGCAGTTGTTTGACCTGTAGTTGGATCTACGCTTAATGTAGTTGATCCAGGTGTTTCTCTTAACAATGTAGCTGTTTGGGTTCCTAAATCAGTCCCTCCAGCTAATGTAGTTTTAGATCCACCAGTATATGCTTCAAACTCTTGTGAAGTTATTGGTGGTACAGATGCTTCCATTGCATCTTTGTAAGTATAATTACCTTGTGCATCTCTGATTAATTGTAATACCATTTATTCCCTATTGCGTTTGTTTGCCTCTTTGAGGTTGAGTATTTGCCGCACTAAAGCCAGTTTCCCCTGGCATTGGTACATTGCCTGTACCGATGTTGCCACCTCCAACTCCTGTTGGATCTGTTGGCGAAGCTCCTGTAGGTACTTCTCCAGCTGACCCCATTTGATTTGGTCCTCCAGTAGCGGTTGTATTGTTTTGATTTCCATTTGCCATTCCCATTATTTGTGCATAGATCGCAGCTTTTTCTGGATCATTAATTAATTGATCTGGATCAATATCTAAAGACTTAGCTATTTCAGTTAAACATGTATGCCATCTAACGAATGGTGCAAGTGCAGGATTAGATGCAGTTTGCATAAACGTCATTAGTCTTTGAGATCTTACTTCTTTTTGCATTAAAGAAGAAGTGCCTTGAGCTTTAATCTCTAGATCACCTTTTATAATTGGTACATCATCATTAAATTGCATGTTCCAATAAAATAATGATTGTCCTAGGGGTTTAAGTAAATAGTCATCAATATTTTTAATAACTGTTTTTATACTTAATGCTGCAGCACCCATCAACATTGACATACCTGATGCAGTTCTAGTTGTAGATTGTACACCTGTTGCACCATGTGAATATGATGGTATACCTGTAGCTTCATCTGCAAGTTGTCTAAACTTGTCAAACATTTGTAAATTTTCATATGCAGTATTAGGAAATTTAACTCCATGTACTGCTTGTCCTGTTTGTCCACTTTGTCTTCTAAATATTTTACCAGGAAATACTTTCATGTCTTGTCCAGGCACTAGCATTGTTTCATCAACATCAAATACTAAATTACCTGCAAGTGCTAAGTTATCAATAGCCATTCTTGCATGACCATTCATAACTTGTTGTGAGTCTTCCATATTTTCTGGTATACCTACACCAAAAAATTGATATGGGTTTAATTCATATGGACAAACTAAATATGGTATTCTATTTGGAGTAAATGGATTTTCTACCATTCTTAAAACTTTATTACCACATATCCAAACATTAACTGATATATTATCACTTTCAGATTCGTAATATAAACCACACTCATCTGCAGTTTTTCTATCTATTATACCCCAATATTCTAATACTTCAAATCTATTTTTATAAATACTTGTTATATTTTCTCTATCATATAAAGAAGATTCAAATCCTCTTGTTTGATAATTAGGACCCATCTCTAAACATTCTTTTACAGCTTCAGCATTAAACATAGGTTTTTCTGCTAAATCTTCAAACTGTTGTTTATTATAAGAATGTCTTTGAATAACATAATCACAATCATTCATGTTTGTTGCATTTGGATCTGGATAAAAATCCCAACAAGATACTGCTTCTATACTAGGTATTGTTTTTAATTTTTTAACTTGTATATTAATTTCATTACCTTCAGCATCTTCACCAGTATCAAATGAATTATATTCTTTTAAATCTGTAAATGGACCTTTTAATATTCCTGTTCCCAATAACGCCATTTCAAAAAATACATGACGCATAATTGTAATAGCTTTACTTTCTTCTAATTGATCATGCAATAATTTTTGCATTGCCTCTGCAGCTTTTCTTGCAGGTTCAATTTGTGGTTCACCTTGTGAAGCTGATCCTTCTTCAAAACCTAAATTTTGATATTCTTGTGCAATGTTTCTCATTAAATCATCTGCAGTTGCACCAGGTGGAATCATTCTTCCATCACCATTGAAACCATAAGCATCAGGTTCAGGTATTGGTTGTGGTGGTTCTTTTTTAAGATAAGCTCTTTCTGCTATACCTTCTGGTACAGATGTGGGAGATACTCCTAATGGAAATTTACCTTGAGAAAATAAAACTTCAATAATTTGACCAAATGAAGCAAGAACTTTAGTCTTTGTTATTTTAACAAACACTCTTGACTTTTCGTTTTCACGAAATGCCATTTCAGGTCCATATAATCCTCTGTAGTTTCTATATGCTTTCAACCACCTTTTTTCATCATATACTTTTGATGTTTCTGCCTGTTGAAAGTAACCTCTTATTAAACCAACTAAAGGATTCCCTTCGGCTTCGTAGCCGCCATTTTTAGTTTTATCTTCTTCTTGCATTTAAATATCTACTTGTTTTTTTCTTTTAATAAATCTTTGAATTTGTGGATCTTTATTTGCATCTTTCATAATTTTATTTTCCACATACTCTTTAACAATTGATTTCATTTGTTTTATAGCTTCAGATTTATCAGCACCAGATTTAATTATGTCATTAAATCTACTTGACATAATATCTATAGATTGTTGATCTAGAGCATCTATTCCTTCTTTTAAACCACCTTCAATAATATCTGCATATTCTTTGAAAGATTGCTTAAAATATTTTTTAGTTCCATATTTTAAATTATCTTCTGCTTTTTCAGACATTATTAATTTTTATTAGTAATCTCTTTCTTCAGCCATTCTAAAGATTGCTGGATCTACTTTTGACTTTGACTTACCTTTTGCATCATTACCATCTCCAGAAGTAGCTCCTTGAGTTACTTTAGAATTAGGATCTATAGCCATTGGCTCGATAGGTGCTTTAGGTGCATCAGGTGCAAGTTCTCCTTGCATGTATCTTTTCATCATTTGGGTTTTCTCCTTTTAGTTTTTTTCTTCTTTTTCTTTTTTTTCTTAGTACCTGCATAAATTACAGGTATAAAATTACTTTTAGGTCCAAGACTCATTAATAGTCTTTTTCATCAGCCATATTAAACAAAGATTCTTGAACATGCTCTGAGCCAGATTTGCTGACTTCAGTTACATCATACTCAAATGGTTGATATTTTTTAGGTGCATGTTTTGTAAAATCAATATTAGTGTGCTCTCTGTTTGGATTTTTTCCATCAGGTGCATCACTGAATTGACCTTGTTTAACTTTAGCTTTTGGATCAAATTTAGTTTCCATATGCTCTCCTTATATTTTTATCTTTTTTATTTTTAGTATATTTTTGGTAGGTATGGTTGTATAGTTACCACCTTGTTTTATTTCTTTATTATCTTCAAAAGAATAATCAGCCATTAAAACTGTAGAATTAGAATCTTCTTTCACTAACCATCCAACACTACAGCATACAGCTGTTTTTGCTTTTTTGATATCTATTATATCAGCCCAATTGCATTCACTGACGATATCCTCCCACCATACTAAATTTAAAGTATAGGGAAAATTTTTTCTATTTCTTTCTGGTATTTTTATTTTTTTTGACACCCTTTAACTTTCCAGAATTTTCCATAGCATAAAATACAGCTTCACCTTTTTTCTTGCCGTATTGTTTTACCATAGACTTTTTAATTTTTTTACCTTTTTTATTTAGTGGCATTAGTATCCAAATTTATTATCAGCCATATGATAGCTGTCTTGAGTAAATGAAGTTCTAAATCTTTCTGCAAATTTAGGATGTGTTGGTCTACTCATACAACCGTAACGTAATGCATCGTATGCGTGATCTTCTGCATTAGTATCCACATCTTCGGGGTTTCTACTATCTGTAGGCAATGTGCCTAAAGTTCTAATTAAATTTCTACAATTTTTAAAAATTCTTATACCAGGTTCTTTATCATTTACTTTTAATCTTTTATGAACCTCTAGCTTACCATTAATTCTACTCTTTGGTGATCTATCTGATGGTCTCCATCTACAACCATTCTGTATCATTGTCTCTGCAATACTAGGACCTACATCACCTCTTTTTGCCCATGTACTAGAATCTAATACACCATAATGAATATATTCACCATTCTCTAACATTCTTACTTGTCTTGCAAAATTATCTGCTGTTACTTTCTTCGTATATAGTTCTCTATAAATCCAGAGATTATTATTATAGTCAACAGCAAACCATAAAACACAAGCAGGAGAAGAATAACCCCAGTCAGCAGAACGAAATTTATACCAGCCTTTAGGTACTTCAAAAGGTTCAACCACATGGGTTGTTTTACTAAATTCTGGAAAAGCTGAATCTTCATATGCATCCCAGTCTCCATCTAAAAATTGTTTACGTTGTGCTTCTGGTAAAGATGCAAGCATGATGTAATAATCATCAGTCTGCATCAGGTAAGGATTGTCTTGTAACTTTGCAGGTATAAATCTTCTACTAATATATTTTTTACCTTTAGGTGTATCTATCCCTACGTCAAACGCTGTATTTGGTTCAGCTGGATCTACAAACATTTCTCGTACCCACTGTGAACCTACATTGCCTGGATTACCTGTAGCTCTCATATAAACAGGTATCTCTGTATCAACAGATCTTAAAGAAGATCTTAAAAAATTATATATATCTGGCGAAGGATATTGTGGAAGTTCGTCTATTCCTATCCATGTGTATGATTGACCTTGGTATCTCAAAACGTCTGTTGTGTTCTCTGCGTAACCAAACTCTATCTTTGCCCCTGATGGGAATCGCCATTCTTTTTCTTGCTCTCTCCATTTTGCTCCTGGAAATGCTTTCGAGTATAATAACTGAGACTTCTGTATCAGATCTCTTAACTCTGGCATTGTCCGTCTTATTAGGAGTGCTCTGTGATTAGCTTTGGAACAATATCGAAGTGGATCTACTAGCATCGCATATGACTTGCCTCCACCTCTTGCTCCACCATAAAATACTTCTCTTTCAGAAGCTGCAAGAAATTCTGTCTGTGGACCTGAGTTAGGTTTAAAGATTACTTCTTGCTGATTTATGTGCTCTTGTATATTTTTAGGAGCACTCTCGATTACGTCCTCTGTAAGTAGTTGTGTCTCTTTTCCTGTTAATGCTTTATCAATAGTTAACAGTTTCTTTTTTGTATTTTCTGCAGACATCTTAGCAGAACGTAGTGTTTGTTCTGCCTTTGCAACTTTCTTACGAGTGCGAGCTAGAATCTGTTTGACTGACTTCTTGGCTTTCTGTTGAACTATCTTCTTTGGTTTCGGTGGTGCTATTTCGTTCAAGTCTTTTTTTAAGTCCGACATGTGATATGTATCTTCCTGTTTTTCTATGTAGCCATTGAGCCGTTTCTCTTAGTGAACAAGTCTTAGAATATTCTTCTGCTTGTCTAAGAGCATCTAATTCTTCTTTTACTGGTTCTAAATAATTAGGATCGTTTGATTGTTTGAAACCAAAGGGTATTGTTCTTGCCCTTTTTTTAATTTTTATGGGTTCCATTTATTCTTTTTTATCTTCTTTACCGTATTCTGATTCTAATGTATTTTTAATATTTTTAACTGCTGCTGATACACCAACAGCTCCTAATGCTGCTACACCAGCTGCTTTTAATCTTTCTTTTTTTATTTTTTCTTTTTTACGATCTTTAATTTTTGATAAACGTTTACCAGCCCCACCAGTAAACCCAACATCATGTAGTCTTGATGATAAAGGATCTATTCGCAAAACTTTATTTGCATAATCTTTTAATTTATCTGTCATTTTTAGGTGTGTCCTTTGCTGGTAGTATAAATATACCGTGTAGAGCTTTCATATTTACATCAAGTTGGTCTTTCTTTGTTATACCAACTCTATCTAACACTGAGTTAGCAGCTGCTAGACGAATGTTAGAGTGTGGTGTGGTCCCGTCTTCGTCTAGTAGGTCAGTTAACCGAGTAGCTGCTTTTGCAGAGTGTGTAGATAAGTGAGTCTCCGCTAATTCTGTTATCTCTTTTTTGAGATTTCTTATTACTTTGGGATAACTATGCTCCGAGTAACCAGCTAAACGAGCTGCTTCTCTTGGATTTCCCTTTGCTTCTCCGAACAATACGTCTAGAAACTTTTCTTGCATGTCTGTTAAGTTTCTTTTTTGAGTCTTTGTTATAGAAGAATCCGTGATTTGCATTAATTATCTCCATTATATCCTTAAAAGGAAGTTTTTTTGTTTTTTCTATGTCTAGATCTAGCATAATTTTTATATTATTCGTGATGACCCGTGTTGTTCTACTGAATATGCGTGTATGTGTGTCCTTTGAATAATATATAGTTTCTATTATAGTGCTTGTTAACAATTTTGTCAAGTATTTTTTTAAAAAAGTGTAGCCTGCGACATTAAAGTCCTAGACAAAATTGGACAAGGGGTGTATAATGTTATTAGGAACCCCCAGGGGAGCCTTTATAGCTATACTAAGGGTAAATGTACATTCCCCCCTAGGGTATTCCAGGGAATATTGTCGGAATATTTAGCCCTAAAATGTAGCCCGATAGTGGTTTACATGGACCTTGGGTATTTTCTGGTAATGCTATATATACTATATAGTGGTGGTGGGTGGCACCCTGCCTACCCCTATGGGTTTTACTAGGTAAAATCTAGGTAGATTATTTGCTTGACCCTAAATTGCCCCTAAAATTTACCCTTGTTTAAATTTGGTATGACCTAAAATTATTTTAGTTAACACTTGTGGGAGATCTGGGGATCATAATTTTTCGTAACTAAGAACCCCCCTGTAAATCACTTAATTGTAATTTAGTATTGACCCAAAAGAAGCCCCCTCAGGTAAATACCTCAGGGGGTTCCTTTTAATATGGCTTGATTATTTATTTTTATATTTTTCTACTAACTGATTACTAATGTAGAAATTAAACTTATCTGATTTATTGCAATAACTTTTTTGAATTGCCTTTTTGAATATTTCAATATTAAAATTATTATTAAATGGTAAACAAAAATGATTTATTATTTCATTAATAACTATTTTAATTTTAATATTGTTTTCATTATTTTCTGAAAATGCTTGTAATGTTCCTAAAACCTCAGCAAGTTTTTCAAAATGTTTTTTAGTCAACATAATATTTTACCCCCTTTCAATTTTATATTAT
>VTLG01008684.1_pt1 | contig 15675 bp, 26 predicted proteins | sample 4694571 | NCBI WGS metagenome assembly VTLG01 (sample SAMN12604809, study PRJNA352737) | marine metagenome | biome: ENVO:00000447; feature: ENVO:00000209|ENVO:00000569|ENVO:01000036; material: ENVO:00002151; isolation source: viral sequences binned using virsorter ...
GAGACAGGCGCAAGTGACGAATGGATGGACAAACATCTGATCGTGACAAGCTTGTCTGATCTCAGTGAAGATCTTAGTGATGATGATGAAGAAGAGGGTAGTGAGTAGGTAACCCTACATGCCATCTCATGTCTACGGACATGGGGTGGTATTTTTTATTGGAGAAAACAAATGGCAAATGTTGACATGCATTACAGGCTATATAGATACATGAAAGAGCAAAAAATTGATAAAACGGATTGGTCGTATTCTGGCGGGAATTTACAAGATATAAATCTCTGTGTTATGGACGGCAAGGACATCACAGACGATTATGATTACGACAACCACTTTCATCTTGACCCTATTATAGACATGATCCAACGGACGTTTTTGCAGGAATACAGAGGCACCGACAACAGGGGTGTGATTAGTGTTAGTGTGTATAAGGATATAGCGAGCGATGTTTTAGATAAAAACGCAATCAAAGTATCTATAACAAGGATAATGGAATAAATGCCTAAATCAATTACGATTAAAATCAAAAAAAATACCCCAGAGAGTACGATAGAGTATTTGACTGAGCTTAAAAAATTGATAGAGGGTGATAAAACCGATCCGATTGCATTAGGTCAAGTGCTTGACCATAATGAAATCTGGTATTCATTAAAAGAGTATTATGGGACAAGCGATTTCAACTACGGATAGGAGAAAAAAAATGATTAGGATGACAAAAAAACGTAGACTCTTAGCTCAACATTGTCTTGACCTTCAGAGTCGCAAAAGCCATCCAGACGGACGTTTCGATAATGGTGGTCGATGGTATCCTGACAGCCAATATGATTGCTGTAAAGGAATCCGTGAACCATCCAGAGCCTACCCATGGAGCATGATGGCCCACTGTCGCACTGTAGACCATGTAGCGCACCAACACGAAATCGACCCTAAGCTTTTGCGTAAATTAGTCAATCGGTTGAAAAAGGAGAATGCCCTTAATGAGTAAGATATATATCAATGAGATTGATGATTTCGCTTGCCATTGGTTAGAGCAATTGATGAAGGATGAGATTATCCCAAACGCACAAATAGACAACAGGAGCATAAAGGATGTCAAATCAAACGACTTACAAGGATACGACCAATGCCATTTCTTTGGAGGGATCGGGGTGTGGCTCTACGCACTCAGACAAAGCGATTGGGCCGATGACAGACCTGTTTGGACAGGAAGTTGCCCATGCCAACCCTTCTCCCAAGCCTCACAAACCAGACTTGGAGCTAAAGACGAGCGTCATCTCTGGCCTGAGTTCTACCGCCTCATCAGGGAGTGTGCGCCTTCAACAATCCTTGGAGAACAGGTGTGTTCGAACCACGGGAAGCATTGGCTCGATGGTGTATACACAGACTTGGAAAAGAGTGACTACTCCGTTGGGTCGATCATTCTTGGCGCACACAGCGCGAAAAGCCCACACCAAAGACAAAGAGTGTACTGGGTTGGAGAAAGGAACGTATGCGACTCCAGTGTGCGCAGACGGGACAGGGGGGCCACGACCAGTGAGGATCAACAAAAACGGAAGAGCGGTCAGGTATTCCAAGGAGACAGGTCAGGAGTTCGGGATCTGTCTGGCAGATCAGGCCAAGCTATCAGCACTGAAGGTGATAATAGATCAACTGGAGAAGGGCAATTACGTAACGTCAACGGCAAAGGGTTACGAGATGGGAGACAGTTTCTGGAAGGAAGCGAATCGTCAACTAAAGAGGGGCAAGCCATGCCTGATAGCACAAGTGGCTCTGTCAGTGTGGCCCGAAGGAGTGTATCCAACTCCAACGATGAGGGATTACAAGGGCAAGAACGATGTGGCAAACACAATAGCCAAACTGGAACAGGGCAAGAGAGCGCACATGGGTCAACTGGCGAATTTTGTCCCTGTGAACATGGCAACGACCAAGACAATCAGGCTGACGAAGAATGGGATACAGATTGGATCTTGTTGCGAGATAAAAAGTGGTACCCAATTAAACCCCTACTTGAGCCTTTGGCTGATGGGGTTACCAACAGAGTACCTGTCCTCAAAGCTATTGGAAATGCCATTCAAGCGGAAACGGCAAAAATCTTCATAACGTCATATATGGAATCATTAACCGAAAGAGAGGTGGATAGATGGTAAGTAATTTAGATGACCACGATGGTGACTATCAGGCCCGTTACGTGCCAGATGATGAACCGACACACGATAAGGACTCTAAGGAGTATCAGGGTGGACTACATGTAGCTTGCTACGACATTGCTTATCACATGCTTTCATATGCATCGCCCCTTGTTTCTTTGTTGACTCATTTAGACTCAGATTATCTGATGGAAGTCCAAGTCAATGCGAATAGCTTTATGGAGCGAAACTGTGGTAAAGGTGAATGGAAGAGGCGTAAGGAAATGATCGATAAGCGTGTGTTAAAAAACACAGAGCTATTGCTATCCTGTATGATAAAAATTGCTGAAGAAGGCATAGCAGAGGAAGAGGACAACGAATGACAGTTATTGTCCTACCTAAACCTAAAGCCGATGAGTTGCATTCGTTCCTCAATTCGATTGCGTCAGAGGATGTCAGCAATGCAACCAGAAGTGCTTATCAAAATGATATCACCGCCTTTTTTCTGTTCACCGGAGAAAAGTTTATAACAAGTGAGCAAGTCAAAGAAGTCACAGTGGAACAGATTGAAGAGTATAAAAACCTCTTGCACCAGAACGGATCAAAAGCCAGTTCGATTAATCGTAGCCTTTCTGCCATGCGCCAGTTTTTTAGGCGTATGGTAGCCAAAGGGATTATCAAAGTAAGTCCAATGGAATTGATTAAGAACTTTAAGGTTGAACCATCTGTTGTGGGCAAATCGATTAGTCGTGAAGACGTTGAATCCATGATCGATCTCGCAAGCAATGACGAGAATCCGATTAAGTCTGTCAGGGATGTAGCACTTCTGATCCTATTAGTGTATGGCGGTTTACGAAGAGAAGAAGCGTCTAATGCCAAATGGAAGCACGTCATAGAGGAAGGGGGCCACAAGGTTCTACTGCTGCCTAAGACTAAAAGTCAGGTAGAACAATACATTAAGATTGCACCTCGCGTCTATGAGGCACTACAAGCCTGTTGGGAGACTTATCCAGATGAATTGTATGACCCCGAAGGTTATATCTTTATCTCTCTATCCAAGAACCAGAACTACGGAAAGAGATTGTCACCCAATTCGATTAGAAGGATTGTAGTTGGTTATGGTAAACGGATTGGATTAGATATTACCGCTCATATGCTACGCCATACATGTTGCACATTAGCTATAGAGGGTGGAGCAAAGCCACACCAGGTGCAAGCTCATCTTCGTCATAAAAACATAGCCACAACCATGTTGTATTTTGATGCAAAGGATCAGCTAACAGATAACGCAACCGATTACATTTAAGAAAGGACAAGGATGGAAGAGCTTTCACGCGATACGGTGACCGCATTTTTAGAAGGGCAAAAAGATATAGAAAAAGGTGAAAATTTACGAAAACGATACCGTGAAATTGATTTTGTAAAGATACGAAAACGATTAGGACAAACCCAAGAACAGTTTGCAAAGACCATAGGCATCTCCAGAACATATCTTGCCAAAATAGAAACCAAGGCGAAGTTGCCATCAGTGCAAGTTATGCAACACGTTGAATTGATTGAGGCTTGCAATATTATAAGAGAGTTGTTATCTTTGATTAATCCTCCTATGGATAATGGTTGACGGCCAGCAGGGTCGAGACGCTCTGTTGGCCGTTTTTTTGTCTCAAAAAAGAAAGGAATATTGCTTGAAATTGGACGATTATCAAAGGTGGATTTTACTTGTGGCACTCATGTATATTTTTACAGCACTCATAATCCCATTTCTTAAGGAGCTATTACGATGACCGATTTCTCACCAGGGCAGGATTTTCCACCCATTGTTTCGTGGCACAAAGATGCAGAAAAAAAGGAAATGACCGAAAGTAAAAGCGGTAAACCGCGCTATATTCTCCCAGATGGAGAGTACCATACTTTTTTCTTCGCTTGGACAGATTTTGCAGAAAACGTGGATAATAACGGTAGACCTCAGTATCGCACTACCGTAAGAGTTGATGACAAAAGCCTAACCATTTTCGCCCATAAAAATTTGTATAAAGCTTTGATGGAATACGGACTAAAAGAAAATATGACGGTACAAATCAAACGCACGATGGTTCCATTTGGCGAAAAGGGCTATAGCTACCAAAGTTTTGACGTAATCCCTCCTGAGAGCGGAGAGGTTCCTAAGCCCACGACATCCGAAGAGGCTGAGGCCAGTGCAGACAGAGCTATCGAAGCGATCTACGGCAAGGAGGATGATGCTTTAGGGGGTGATCTATAGTGGACGCAAAAAAAAGAGAAACGATTGCGGATTTAGGATTTAAAGCGGGAGTTCCCGCCCAACTCACTTTGCTCGAATTAGACGCTTGGCCTTGGATCGTTGGCGCAAACGATACGCGCTACAAATTCCATGTAGACAAACATGTAGACGTGATGAATCAAATGCGCCATGACAATCTGAGGGTAGGTGACACCATCAGCGTTACGGCTACGGTGACACCAGAAAAGAAGGTAGTCTTTGATTGCCAAATCGTGGCGAGGTATTCGCCCCCAGAGGGTAGTGAGGCGTACGTCCATTGGGTATATGAAAGTTTATCGGCTCATCAACTACGATGCTTTAATACTACTATACTGAATGTCAAAAAGGCAACTGAGGCAAACGGATTGAATTTTGAGATCACGTCAGCTTTGCTACCTGCGATCCTATCGTCTGCTACTGGATTAGCTATCGAGTCGCACAAGCGATTTAACTGTACAGCGTTTCATAGTGATCCTATGGACATGCCGTTTTGAGTCAGAAGTTAATTATTACAGGCGATTTGCCATCGTTAAACCAGGTGATTGCTGCCTCAAAAAAACATTGGAGCCACTACGCCAAGGAAAAGAAACGATGGACGAACACAGTCTACGCCGAAGCTCTGTCGCAGGGATTAAAACCTGTGGCAGGGCCAGTGTGGATACGGTGCGAACATTATCTAAAAAATCGTAGAGTTGATCCAGATAATAAGGCTGTCGGACTCAAATACGTTCTGGATGGATTACAGGTGGCTAAAGTTTTGCCAGAAGATAATATGGATTGGATTATTGGCTTTATTCATACGTTTCACATAGATAAAAATAAACCAAGATTAGAAGTTTTTTTGCAACCAGAACCTGAAGGAATTTGATATGTCCTGACTGTTGAGAATTGGGAAACTGCTCATGGGGCCAGTCGGGACAAAACGGGTAGGCCAGTGACACTACATTGGTCTACCCATCTTTTTAACCATAGGAGATAACATGATAGGACATGCCAATACATATGACGAGGCGGTAGATTTGATTGACCAGTTAGAGCTACCGTCCGGCACGAAGATGGCGATGAAAAAAGACATCAAATACGGATGGACCTGGGCCTGTTTAAACCCAAAATTAGCACGTAACAAAAAGAAAGACATCCCTCGATTTACTTTAGAAACCCTCAATGGTGATTATATCCATATCAGCAACCAATGCCTACAGGAGATGGCAAACCATGCCAGAAGACGAGTACGGTCAACCGATCAAAGAATTAAGGATTTTCAAAGAGGAACCACCAAACATCTTGCACCTGCACGAATTGCGAGAAATGTTTCCAGAAGAGGATCTTCCACCAGATCCGCGAGTGAGCAACATGACTACGCTATGGGCCTGCAAAGTTATTTCCGCGATGCTGGATATGGGCGAGTCGAAGTGCTCACCGAGGATACAATCGCTACTCAGTTTGATTGCGATAGAAGTGCATTGGATGAAAAGAAACGAACGCGAGATAGAGCGGAAAATGAAAAATCGACCCAAAGCGGCAATACGATACGAGAGGAGAGGACGGCCACCGTCAGAGCTACCGAAACAGGTGCAGATGAGGCTCAAGGATGTGGGGCTGAAATACAACCACGACACTCAGTTATGGTCAGGGTGGCAAACGGACGAGATGGTTATCGTAGCAAACGAATTACTGTCCTCGCAGGGAAGGTTACTTTAGGAGATTTGTGATATGGCCGGAATGAGTGGTAAAAATTTAAAATCATTGGTGAAACTTTGGCGCAGATTAAATCGAAGACCCATGATTACTGTTCCTGATTTTAATTACGCCAAAAAAGAATTGCGTGACATCTTAATCCAGGCAGCGTCAGGCAACAGAGAATTTGAAGAGTGGATTTTAGAGGAGATATCAAAAGATTATGAAAAACCGTAAGCATGGATGGCAAGATAAAACGTCCGGTTACCGCTCCTGGCGGTATCAGTGGAACGTAGGGGCTGTCCACGATGCGGATCAGATTGAATGGCGTGACGGCAAGCCTGTGGCCGTATTAGAATTAACCACAAACCCTGACATGAACGAGCATGTGCAGAGGGCGGTAAGGCATAGGCTCTGGACGCAGTTCTCAGGCAGGTCATTACGCCATGTGGCCCACGCATTAAACGTCCCATTTTACATTGTATTATTTACCCACGATTTAAAGGATTTTGCCATATGCAATTTACAAAGCGAAGAAAGCGAATGGCTCGATATGGGCAAAGAGGATTACAGGCGGTGGCTATCCTCACTTTGATTGTGATTGCTAAAAAAGCCTATGATAAGTTAACCCGATTTGATTACGAGGAGCCGTTAGGATTATGATGAAATTTGTCATTGAAAGTCAGACCAACCCAGATGAGCCGTATGAGGTATGGGCCAAACGAATGAAAGATGACTTTGTCGCTTGGCAATGTATGTGTAAAGGCCATAAATACAGAGGAACCTGTAAACATGTATTACTGGCTCAACAGTGTATCGAGAATGGATTACGAGAGATGGTAGAAGTATCTGATTAAGTGGGTAGGGGGTCGTGACAGGCGTGACCCCCACCCATGAAGAGAATCACAATAAACTAAAGCCTGCCACGACTTTTGATTGGCCTACTTGCTATGAGCGTCTACATATGCCTGACCCAGCACATATGCCGATGCTACCAATGCTACAGGCCAGGTTACCTCTACGGCTCCCGTCCCTGCCGCTGCTCCGATTGCAGCCGTAACGCCTAATTTTCTACTGCCCAACTTATCCTTCAGATCATTAAGAAATTTCATGGCTATCATCTACTCCTTCTGCGTCAGATGCACCAGAAAGCTCTATAAGCTCTTCTAATGCGGTTATAGCACCCGATTGACGTTGTACGAGTGCCGTGAGTTCTTGGACACGGGTTTGGGCCTCCTGTAAGGCTTGTAGAGCCTCTTTACGATTGGCCTTTAATTCATCAAGTTTGTCTTCTACTGACATTATCTACCTTTCATGGGTTATTTACGTTTTTTAGCTGTCTTAGCGGATTGCTTAAATGCCTTTGCAGTAGGCGCACCTTTAGTGCCTGGTTTACGCATCTTCTCTCCACTGCCTTTAGCTATCCGTTTGCGCTTGGCGTGGATATTAGCATATAGTCCTCGTTTAGCCATGGATTACCATTTCGTTTTGTGCGACCAATAACGGGCCGACATTTTGGATGGTTTACTGTCTTGAGCATTGTGTCGGGCATAGTAAGACTTTTTACGCGCTTTTTCTTTGGCCGTCCTTGGGTTGCTTCCGGCCCCCTTTACACCTTGTTGGCCGAATCTGATTGTCTTTGTTTGACCTCCGCTTTTTGCGACAACCACATGACTCTTGGTTTTGTGATTCGGGGTTCTCTTGGGCTTGTTGTACGCGCTTACGCCTGCCCTTGCAAGCTTGGGGTCTCTTTTCTGTGGCATCACTTACCTCGTTTTTTAGGCTTTGCTTTCTTCTTAGCTTTTGCAGCAGCTTTCTTGCCCTTCGCAGTGTACGGGAACTTCTGACCTTTAACCATTGGCATATGAGCCTCCTCATTTAGGTTTACCTATATCTAATTTATCAAGTTGGCGTTCAATTCGCAATGCGCCTAATTCATTGTTAGCCACACTTAGCAACGTGCCGCCAATAATAGTCCCGTCTTTATCTGTTTCATATACGTAAAATGTAGTGGTCGTAATAGCCGTCTTGCTGATCCTTGCTGGCCTTCTTTCGCCACCTACCTGTATCCAACATGTCTGGTTCTCATCGTATTTTGATCCAAAAAATACCGCACATCCGGCCAGTATGTTCTCTATCGAGTTTTTTAAAAATAGCAATGCAAAGCCAACCACAAAGAGCCAGCTATATTGCTCTACCAATAATCCAATGCCAGAACTTTCAGAAAATCTTTGTAACGCCTCTGCGGCCTCTGTTTCCATTTTTTATCTAAGCGATGTTTAGGACTGCGCTTATCCTTTAATTTCCTACGGTTAAGCAATTTTTCCATCCAACTCCAAAAGCGGTTCATCAGCTTTTATTGGTGGCCTTATACACTTCGGCAAATAATACGGTAACTATCCATACCATTGCCCCGTAGACGGCCTCATGTTCCCAAAACATCTGCCATTTCTTATCGGCTCCGTTACGAGCAAAAGGAAATCCGATTGTGTGCCATAGTTGATATAAAATCGTTATGCATATAGCGGCTCCACCTGACCAAGCTGCCGCTTTTTTGCCTTCATCAGCAGCTTTTTGTCGTTTGGACATTGTAACAATAGACCGTTTAGCAGATTTTAATTCGCCCTTCAAATCATCACGGTCGTGTTTATATTCTTTAGCTACAATATTTTCGTTACTAACGGCTTGGCGTAGCTGTTCAATTTCTTTCACCGCCTCAATGTATAATATCCTCTGACGCTCCGCAGACGGTATCTGCTCTGGTGGTGGATATCTTGCCGGACTCATCTTTAGCTACCTATAGTGGGCTTGGTGTCTGGAAAATCATCTGTAGCGGGCCAATTCCGTAATGCGACCCTATAGGCCATTATCGCAGTATGCTCAGGATGGTCTGTCACTGAGACATATTTATCTGTTCCACTCAGTTGCTTATTACGCCATTTTCGCGCTTGTCTTTCTATCTGTTCATCCGTGATTTCTGGCTCAGGTTTTAACTCAAACGAACCCCCACCTTCAGCCAGTTGTCTTGGTATCACATCATCATCGCAAATAATGCCGTCATCTACTCTGCCATCTGCGTATGTAATTTTGTATAGTGGCACTGTTTTATCTCCTTTCTGTTAGATAGACACTGGAAAAATGAGGATACAGCCTTGACCGCCCATACCAGAGGTGGCTGAGTTTCCAGAGGTGGTGCTTATTGTAGAACCACCACCTCCACCACCACCAAGACATCCGCGCCCTGCCGTTACATATTTTAGATTGTATGCAACACCACCACCACCACAAAAAGGTGATGCATTCGGTTCGGTTCCTTCATCAGTGCCGTCCTTAAAGGGTATAGTGGCATCATCAAACATGGATTGCATACCTGTGTTTATTTGAGTGAAACCCAAACTGTAATTATTAGCATCGTCATAATCAGCCCATTGCTGTGTATAATACGCGCTCATCATGCCCGAAAATGGTTCCATTGCTACAGGCATTGGATACCCTCCGACAAAATCTGGATTGGTATTTTTGCTGTTAGCACCTCCAGGATCAAACCCACCAAGAGTAGCTCCACGACTTAATTTTTGCGAGGTGCCTTGCTCGTTTGTATTTGGTGCGCGACCATTCATCCACAACCCTACCGCACCTCCTGCTGTGGCCCCCTTTGCTGATTCATGAACATTGCCATAACCAGAACCACCCACGTAATTGGCGATGTTGCCGCCAGTTGGTGTGCCACCACTTGCACCAGACGCACTGCTAGTGGTGTCAGCAACTCCTCCGCTTCCTCCTGTACCTGTCATGGTCGAAATATCTGATCCTGCAAACGTAGAATTAACCCCATTGCCTCCGTTATTATTACCTGAAGCATTACCTGTAACAGAAGCACCTCCAGCACCAATAGTAGCCGTGTAAGTAACTGAACTGGAAAGAGTTAGAAGGCTTACAGCACAACCCGCTGCGCCACCTCCGAGAGCGCATGCAGAAGAATTATTTCCTACCGCACCACCACCACCACCACCACCAATCACATATACATATGCAGTAGTTGTCGTAGCTGGACTCCACGATGTTGTTTTAAAAAAATGAATGTTGGGCAACCCATTACCAGGCCCTTTTGTTCCTAAAACTGCCATGTAAAATCTCCTTTTATAAACTCATCCAACTGTCAATAGTTCCATCCACAAAAACCAGTTGCACTGCGTTGCCTCTTGGCAGTGTACCATCTTGGGCAAGTTCGTCTATCTCTTCTGAATTGCGGCCTATAGTGACGAGTGCAGCCCCCACATTTTTAATTATTACAGTGTTACCTGCACTTGGACTGCTTGGTAGCGTAATTGTAAATGGGGTCGATGCGTGGTTACAGATCAACTGGTCACCACTGCTTGCCGTATAAGTTGTTGTTTTGACCGCCCAATCACTATATGATCCACCCCCAACCTCAGTGCCGTTAACGCTGAAAACCTTACTCGCTGCAAGGTCTATACCTCCATCATCAATCGTAGCAATCTCAGCTTCGTCAATGTAAAATGACACTTTACCATGATCGCCTGTACCACTTGCGGTCTTTGTGGTAAATCTGAGTTCCTCAAGCGTCTTATTGGAACCGCCATTTAAGGCTTGAATGAACAGTGCCTCTGTAGCCGATGTTCCTATAGATAGCGATGTGTCTGCGTTGTTGTTGTCGTCATAGATCGTGACATCACCAGCGGTAACTCCAAGCGTAGCCGTACCTGCACTTAGCGTGAGGTTGTTGTTGCCGGAAGTGTCAACCGTAGCGGCACCATTGAAACTCAGCGTGTCACCGCCTATGTCTACATCGCCTTCAAAATCAAGTAACCAAGATGCAGTCGTACTGTTGGGCGTTAAGCTCAAACCTGTTATAAACGTTCCAGCACTTGCTATATCGTTACCGAAGGTCAACACACCACCATTCGCTGCATTAATCTTCCAATCGTCACCTGCGTCAGCGCTGGCATCAGCAGACAACACAATCGCTACAGGTGCATCATCTACACTGGCCTGTATGAGTAGAGCATCAGCACCAGCCTCATCGTATTCTATTTTTATGTCATCATTAGAGCCGAAAATAATCTCTTTACCATCGGCCATTGTAATCGAATTTGCACCGCTGACGTTGTTAGAATCGTCTACGATCAAACCGCTGTTTTGGCCTGTCTTGCCACCAGTGCCGTCAAAACGAACCAAAGCGTTGTCGGTAGATGAACCAGGCCCACTAAAGTCGCCAGAGGCTATAGCACTGCCAGCTACGGTATATGCTTTACCAGACGCAAGATCAATTCCATCATCGTCAATGGTTGCAATCTCAACCTCATCTATATACCAGGTGACTTTACCGTGATCGCCAGTTCCAGAGGCCGTTTTGGTTGTAAACCGCAACTCTTCTAATGTCTTATTTGAGCCACCGTTAAGAGCCTGTATGAACAGAGCTTCCGTAGCCGATGTTCCAATCGCTAAACTGGTATCCGCATTGTTGGTATCGTCATAGATGGTTACGTCACCAGCCGTAACGCCCAATGTAGCGGTGCCAGCCGAAAGTGTGAGATTATTATTGCCACTGGTGTCAATGGTGGCCGCACCGTTAAAACTGAGCGTATCGCCACCTATATCTACGTCACCTTCAAAGTCGAGCAACCATGCGGCAGTCGTAGAATTTGGCGTCAACGTCAAACCCGTTACGTACGTCCCTGCTGAAGCTATATCATTTCCAAATGTTAATACACCACCATCGGCTACCCCGACCTTCCACTCGTCACCACCGTCATCGCCTTGATCGGCTTTTAACACTATGGCTAATGCGGCACCTTCTACCGCAGCCGCAATCTCCAACGCATCGTTAGTCGTTTCATCGTATTGAATCGTTACGTCATCGTTTGTGCCTAAAGAGAGAGCCTTATTGTCTGCCAGTTTTAACGTGCCGGAAATGCTCAAATTGTTGATCTGGTTCGATGCAGACGTATCGTCGAGGTCACGGCTTGAATCCACAACCAGTGCTTTTGAGGCCGTGATATTCCCGGCGGTAACTCCCAAATTCGTAGCGTCAAGGCCTCCATTGATTGCTGACGATGTAAGGAGGTTATCAAACTCGTTATTGAGTTGTGCCGCTGTTAAAACCGCACCTGATGAAAATGTATGTACGCGTGATACAGTACCCATTATCTACCTCTGTGTCTGTCCTAATGTGGAAAGTAAATTTCTTCGTTCCTGGGCCTCTTCACCCTGTTCTTCTGCTCTTACTGTTGCAGCACCAGCCCTTACCGCAGTGCGAGGACGGGTAATCTTGGTTTCATCAACATACTCACCAAATCTTGTAGCCCCTGTTCTTGCCCCTGCAATAACTCGCTGAAGAAGGTTCTTTTGTTCTTCTGTTAGACGATTAGTTGTTTGCGAACCCTCATAAGCGTCTCTTAACCCTTCAGCTACATTTTCCTGTGTGGGTTCTTTTTTCTTAAGACGCAAAGACTCAAGTATGTCTTCAAACCAAGAAGGCTGACTTCTCATTGCATCAGCGGCCGCTCTTGTGTAGTCAACAACCTTTCCGGCCTTATCAGTTGCATATCGAGCTATATCGTCTGTAAACACTTTTCCCTTTGGCCCTAAGAGCCAACTGATAGTCAATCCACCATATTTAGGCGAATACATAAGCAGTGTGGCCGGAACGCCTGCTAATGCCCCAAAACCAGAAGCCAACCCACTGGCCGTTGCTATCCCTGCAACACCTCTAACACCAGAACTGATATCTGCTTTTACCTGTAGACCTCCACCCAAACCAGGTCTAAACTTATTGCCAACCATGCGAACAAGAAGGTCTTGGCCTGCTTCTCCACCACCTTCTGCAAGGCGTGTAATTGTGCGAAGAGCAAGTCCGTTATCTTTGTTAAAAGAATTTAATATTCGATCCACTAAAACAGGGTCATTAACCGCTTCTGATGGTTGACGTAAAATAAGTTTTCCATCCTCGCCAACTCCGGCAAAAGTGCGAACATCAGGTCTGTTTGCACCAAAAGCCTGCTTTATGTCGGACATTGCATCTTGAAGCCCAAACCATTGATACATTGCTTTTGAGTAAAGTTTTGGATCAAATCCTTCGGGATTAGTAGTTCTTTGTAAATTGTATTTCTCAGGATTAGTAAGCACATCGTCTACCGTTACCCTGACGCGCCTTCTCATGTCTCCTAAAGTAGCACTTAAGTTATCACTTATACCGCCTGTCGCATCTCCATAAGCATAATCACTTAAAAGCCTTTTTAGCTGATCTAATTCCGTAACGCTTATTCGTCCCTTCTTCTCCATTTCATTAATAATATTGTATACATTTTTTATAGCCTGTTTATTTGCCGGAGAAGCTGCAAGGTCAGTACGTAAACGAAAGTCTTTAATTGAGTCATCTTTGTTAAAGGTAGCATCTTCCATCGTTGTTTGAAGACGTTCTTTAAGTTCTTGTGCTAAACCTGACGAGACTTTTTTTCCTTCATTAACTCCGCTAAATAAATCGCCTTGCATCCTGTTTGTAAATTGCTGCTCACTAATACCTGGATCCATTGGATCGCCAAAATCATAATCAGGTTCAGCAAAATCAAATTCAACATTATCCATATCCAAGTCTTTGCGATATTGAGCATGGATAACGCTTTCATTTTCATAAAAATCATTTAAAACTTCATTAAAGTTTTTAACTAAATCTTCTGACATTTGAGCATCATCGGTATTGTTGATAATGCTTCTCATCATTTCATATTTTCTTCTTGCTTCTGTTGGCCCTTGTCTGCCCCTTGCGCCTAATGCTATGTCAAACAGCCTTTGAACCGCTACATCGCCTGTTCCAAAAGTAAAACCTAAAGCAGCGGCTCCTAAACCTCTCATGGTTCCTCTAAGGGTATGGGGCTGATCTGTTACTTCTTCAGCGGCTTTCCCGGCCTTTGCTCTGGCAGTTCCTAACATATCTTTTGCTTGGTCATATGCGTCTTTAACAGAAGCTCTTGGGTCATCTGCTACTTTTTTAGCAAAACGAACCAATGCGTTGTTTTCATCTAACTCAATGTCACCTAACGCCTCAAAGGCTTTTGCCCCTACCTCCCTTATAGGTCTTGTAACAGCCTCACCAGCCCTTAAAGCTCCTCTGCCTGCCATTGTAGCCCCTTTGCCTACAAAACGTCCTACGGGCCTTCCTATGGCCTTTGCGCCTGCCTTAGTCCCTGCATAAGCTCCTCTCGGCAAGAACATGGCCGGATCAATAGCCTGAGAAAACTTGTCTACTTTAGTCGCTGCATCTTCTACTTTTGCGCCTGCCATTGCTACCTTTTTACCTAAGCCTCCTCTTTGGCTTCTTTTTATAGCTGCTTTAGTGTCAGCTTTTTGTCTGGCAGCTTTAGTAAGTCGAGGAGCAACCCTTGAACCTCGCGCTATCTTCCCTGCTGTACCTACCGCTTTAGCACCAAGCCCTGTTCCTCCGGCCAATAAGCCTAAAATAGATGTTGGCCTTTCTACTAAACCTCTTAAAGAAGCTGCTTCACGAAAGCCTTCACCCATTTGTTCTGCAAGTCGCTTGTTCTCAGGGCTTATGTTGGTTCCTAATGCCAACTCAATGCCTCCAGCGGCCCCTCTTGCAAGTCCTTCTGCGGTGTCAAGAGGATTCATAATAGCAGTAGCAACGTCTTTTAAGTCTTCTTTTGCACTATATGGGATATTACCCAGTGACTTTAATACGTTTTCACCAACGCCTGTTTCTTCTGGATCAAACTTAAAAGAAGCTCGATCTTTTTCTTCTCTAATCCGAATATTAACTTTATCACCAAACTTTTCAGAAAAATCAATACCTATTGATTCGCTGTTACGTCCTTCAAAAGCCTGTGGATTTTTCTTTCTAATGGCTTCTCCAAGCTCTGCATATGTATCAAACCTAATAGCCATTAGTTTCCTCCTCCTTGAATAAATTCCTGGGCAAGAGCATCAAATTGCCCTTCCTCAGCCCCTTCACCATACCTTTGGTCATAATTGCCTAACAGATCATAAGCCCAACCTGTTTTATAACCACTTTTTGTAAGTCCAGTAAGTTCATTATTTAACGAAAGCATATGAGACTCAAGGAAAAGGTCTGCAATCGCATCTATTGTTATTGGCCTGTCTGTCATCTTCATAAGCATTCGCTCAACACGTTGGTTTTCCTTGTCTGAAGGATTACCAGGCAATGTTTGAGCCACTATGTTTACTAATTCTTCAATTTGTGATTTTGCTTTTGCCTGATCCGACCCAAAAATGTATTGTGGAGCGTTTTCTAACGATAAGGGGCCAAGTTCTAAGAAACTTAACTTACCGTCTTCAGCGGCATCTAATATTTCTTCTCTTGCTCTGGAAACCTGATCAAGAGTAGATATTTTACCAGACAATTTTGCTATTTCAGAAGGAGTAAGTGGCTTTTCATCTGTTTTAGTATTATTAGCTTGGTTAGCTCTGGCAACTGCTTCATAATACATATTGGTCGCATCTAAACCCAAACGATCTCTTTGTAACCTTAAAATTTCATTTTGATACTCTTTTCTTTGTAAAAGGTTTTTCTCTTCAAGATCAAGTCCTAATCTTTCTAAA
>VTLG01012468.1_pt1 | contig 15674 bp, 8 predicted proteins | sample 4694571 | NCBI WGS metagenome assembly VTLG01 (sample SAMN12604809, study PRJNA352737) | marine metagenome | biome: ENVO:00000447; feature: ENVO:00000209|ENVO:00000569|ENVO:01000036; material: ENVO:00002151; isolation source: viral sequences binned using virsorter ...
ATCACCTGCAGGTCAGCAATATACTCATGCATTTGTAAGTGCTGATCACGAAAGTATCGTTGCTGCAGGATCTATCGATTGTGTCCATGACGTTGCTGATGTGCTTGCGTGGCATACATTCAACCTAGAATATGGTGGTGACAACATGGTTGCACTTGGTGCAGGATACTATGTTGAGAATGGAGTTATCCAACATATCGCAGGTGTTGTAAATGAAGTAACTTGGATTACAAATACTGCTAGAGATATTGCCAAGCAAATATACCAAGGCACTACACCTTCCAGACATGCAACAAACGGTGCTGAGTTTGTCCCAATTACTGACATTGAAGATAAGTGGGTAACTGGATCAGGAAATATGAGTGCTGTAAGTGACTCTGATGTAGATACAGAAGTTAATAGACTTATTAGTATAGTTACTGATACTATCAATGATCCTACAGGATCTGATACAACAACATATCCTAATGGTCTATCTGGATCATTTACCCCAACACTACCAAACATCTGGCCAACAAAATATAGTGGAGATGTCCCACTTAGAGATGTATCTGTCACATTTGACAATCAAGCAACACAGTGGAATCAAACCTGTCCTACTCAAGCTGCTGCAATCAATACTTTGATGGCAATTCTTGAAGGTGGTATTGACGCTGCTGTAGCAGGAAATGGTCTTACTTACTATGGCACAACTGTCACAGAGACTGCTCCTACATCACCTACATCTAATCTCTATAATGCAGGTAAGTGTTATGATGTCAAACTAGAGATTGAGAAGAAGTATAAGGTCATGTATGAGACCTTATCAGGTGGATCAACAAGTAATAAGATGGCAGCGAAGATGATTCTCTTCAACAAACCTGCTATTAAGAAGAGAGCATATGATCAAACTGTTGCATTCTATCCTAGTTACGCAGGTGATGCAGACTTTGCAGATCAAATAATTCATGCTGTAATTTATGACCTTGTTACAGGTGGTAATGCTGAGGCATTTGATTCTATTAGTAACTGGTTTGATGGTGATGGAAATATGATTGTCTACACAGGAATTGTTAGGACACATCTAATCTATCATATGACTCGTGTTAGAGAATATTGTAAGTCAATCATATATGCTCCTGACGGTGCAGGTTGGATTCCTTACGTCGCAGATCCTGGACTTTACATTCCTGCTCTTAGAACAGAATGGGATCAGGAAGCAACAGAATTCAATATGGATTCTAGTATTAACGTATTTGAATTTGCACTTGAGCAATCTAAATTCTCTACTGAGGCGAAGACTACATGGATTGCTAATACTGACGTCCACAACAGACACGTTGTATACAACGAAGGATTTGACTGGAATACAGATCCTGCTCTTGTATCTCTTACTCCCACAGTTCGTGCAGGGTATGATAGAGCAGAGTTTAGAGTCAGAATTTACCGTGCTAACTTCTTCAGACGTGGTGATGTTGTACAATACATTCCTGCATCTGGTAGCACACTAGGTGGCACAACAGGTCAATCTTTATATTATATCTTAAATGCTGAGGCAACATTCTTTGAAATAGGTGCTGTCCCAACTCATGATGGTAGATTTAGAGCATTAGAATTTGACGATACTGCAGCATCATCTCATATCTTCCAAGTCCTTGTAAGATCTGGTATCAATAGAGCAACAACAACTTACGGTGATCCTAATGTAGAGACTCCATACTCAGGTGGATTCCTTGATGCTGATGTCCTTTACGGCACACAATCTGATGTATTTTCTGAGATTGGATCACAGTCCTTTAACGAAGCATCTGTCAGAGAAACATTCTTATATGTTAAACTTGGCAACCCATCAGATCCTGGCGTTTCTAAATTCACTAACGGTGAAAATGTATTCAAGTCTGGTGATGCAACTGCTGTAGGTAAGATATTACAGCAAAACTACAACACTGGTAACACAGAAATTATCCTAAGAGTTGTAGATAAGACAGGACCTAACTGGGCAGTTGGAGATACTCTTGTTGGACTAGACAGCTCAACAACTGCAGACATTACTGCTATAACAGATCGTCTACTCCTTAACGTTGATCTTGGTGCATATGCTGTTGGAGATAAGATCTTCAAGAAGGCAGATAACACTGAGGCAGATATCGTATTCTACGATAATAAGTCAGGTGCAATTATCGGTAACGATGGTGGTCGTGTTGTTATGGATGTTGAGACCATTCAATCTGGATGGGAGACTGGTGACATCATCTATGGTAGTCTTACTGACTATATCTTAGATGTTAAGGGTATATACCAACCAGGTGGAGTTGCAGAAGTAAATGATATTATTCACGGCACAGAGGTTATAGAATTAGATCTTGGATCTACATTTATTGAGGCAGGTCTTGCTGCTACATTTGAAGTTGGTGATGAAGTTAGTATGCTTATAGGTACTGTTATTAAGAATCCTGGTTTAACAGCGATCGTAACTAAGTATCAAGCTCCTAATAACAATGTAAGTCCTGTAATACCACATAAGATGTGGATTGGTAATGTCCAACCTGTAGGCACAGGTGCAGCTGTGAGTGAGTTAACAAACTCAGGTATATTCATTGGTAAGTTTGATATAGGCACAAACTTCCCTGTTATCTACTCCAATGTAACTAACGTAACTCAAAACACATATACTTCTTACGCTAAGATTTCTAAGATTGAGCAGCAAGGTATTACTGCAAGAATATGGGTTGAGCAGGCAGTCGGTGATTTTTATGACAACATGACTATTAAGGGTGACGATGGATGGTCAGCTGCTGTATCTGATGCAAGGACATTGGTTGGACTTTTATGACAACATGACTATTAAGGGTGACGATGGATGGTCAGCTGCTGTATCTGATGCAAGGACATTGGTTGGACGTGTTGATCGTTACTTCAGAGGATTTGACGGTGTGCAGCAAAACTTCTCACTATCTGTTGAGAATGGACAAGCATACTTCCCAGATCCTGCAGGACACATGCTCATCTTCGTTAATGGTATTCTACAACCACCAGGTGCTATTAATGCATACACTGCATTCTCTGACAAGATACAGTTTACAGAGCCACCTGAGATTGGATCTGAGTTTATTGGATACTACGTTGGTAAACTAAGACAACTTGATGATATTGGATTTGAATTTGATTCACTAAGATCTTCCTTTAACTTAAAGTTAGATGGAATCTTCTACTCATTGACATTGACAGAAGGTGTCTCATCTGCAACGATCTTACCAGAAAACAACATACTCGTATCACTCAACGGTATCATACAGGAGCCAGGTGTGTCATATGAAATTGTTGGATCTAGGATAATCTTTGCTGAATTGTTGGATCTAGGATAATCTTTGCTGAAGTCCCAAGAGCAGGAGCAACATTCGTTGGATTCTCTTACATTGGATCTGATGCTGACGTTATATCTGCAACTGTTGTCCCACCGATTGAGGCAGGTGACCAATTAGACATCGAGGGTGAAGAATTCCCAAGAGAAGTTGCTCTAATTGAATCTTCTAACTCCTTGATTACATTTGAATATACAGGATCAGTTAAGGGTAGAAACGCAGAGGCACTTGCAAATATTACTAGTGGACAAATTATTTCTGCTACTGTAACCAATCCTGGCGATGGTTATACATCTAAACCTAACGTTGAGATTATCTCCTCTACTGGTTTCGATGGTCGTTTGGTGCCTATGATGGGTATCCAAAGGATCGACGTAAAAGCACCTGGTGGTGGATATTCACTACCTATAGTTGCTGCTGAAACAACTGTTGAGGATGATTTTGTTACACCTACAGGATCACCTGTAAATAATGGATTTGACATCTACGCAGGTGAGGGTATTGATCAACAGGGTAATCCAATCGTTGTTGATCCTGGTTTAATTAGAATCAATATCAACCCAGTTGTGAGGGTATTGATCAACAGGGTAATCCAATCGTTGTTGATCCTGGTTTAATTAGAATCAATATCAACCCAGTTAACGTGACTGTTAACCAAGGTCAAACTGCAACATTCACCGTGGTTGCTGACTTTGTAAGGGCATCCGATGGTCAACTAAATACTACTACACTTAACTATCAGTGGCAGAAGAAAGACTATGGCACAACTGTCTGGTCTAACATTATTGGTGGAAACCAAGCAGCATATCCTACTAACTTTACCACACAACAAGATGATGGTGATGAATACAGAGTAGCGATAACTGCAGCGGGAGCAACACCTGTTTACTCCTTCTCCGCTATCCTATCTGTCCAGATCGGATCCACGGTGATCTCTAACTTCACTCCTGATCAAATCTTCGACGACGCATGACCGCTACAGCAACATACACGTCAGCAACTAAACAACTTGCCGTAACTGGTGATGGTCTACCTGATCCAGTAAGTTATGGCACGTTTCCTAATCTGAATAATCCTAATGCGGTTACAGAGCAGGCATTTGCACATACGTTTAGATATCGTGGTGGTGAGTTTGGTGTTGAGAGGACATTTGATGATAACACATACTTCCAAAGTGGATTTGTTATCTCTGTAAATATATCAGTTAATGACAATGCTTTATTTGCTGCCCAAACTATTGCTCCTGGCGATCATCTTTTCTTTATCTTTTCTGACGGTAGGAAACAACGATTTATATTTAGAGGGACAACATTTACGTCCATTGCAGGGGAATGCTGGCTCGCCACAGACCAAAGATTAGATCTTATTGTTGCAGATTCACAAACAATACCAACAGGCACATACACATATTATGATCAAAGAAATGGACGTATAGAAACTCCTCTTGGTGCTATAGGTATTGCTGCAAATGGAGTTGTATTCTATAATCCCAGTGCAGGTGCAGGTGGTAACCCTCCTGTAGGATTTCAATGGAATGCACATTATCCTAATTCACCTGTAGATTTTGGTGAAGATTCTTGTGGTGGACACCCAGAATCAACAGGACAATATCATTATCATGATACTCATTTTATAGATTGTTGGAAGCAGAATTCTGCTATGGCAAACTATAATGACTACTATGGTAGTAGTCAGTTTAATGGTGACAATATGCGTCACCCTGATGGTCATAGTAAAATCTTAGGATATTGCTTTGACGGATTTCCAGTATACGGACCTTTTGGATATGACGTGCCGTTTACTGCATCACAAACAACTCGTTTTATGTCCTCGAGTTATAGGACAAGAAATATTGAAATAGCAGGAAGACCTGATTATGGCACTACTGCACAAAACCCTCCTGCAGGATCTTTAGTGCAGGACTGGGAATATATTGATGGTCTAGGTGATTTAGATTTTCACAATGGTAGATACTGTGTAACCCCAGAATTTCCAAATGGGACTTATGCATATTTTATATCTATTGACTCTGTAGGAGAAGCAGCATTCCCATATATGGTTGGGAATATGACTAGAGAGAGTATAAATCAACCTGCAAACAATGGAGCAGCAGCACCTCCTGCACAAGAAGGTGGAGACGGTGGAGCACCTCCTGTTACACCTACGCTGCAAATTACTGCACAACCTCAAAGTGCTACAGCATCTGTCAATACAACTGTTACCTTTACAGTCCAAGCAAATGTTTCTCCTATACCAGGACCTATTTCATATCAATGGTATAGATCAACTGATGATGGATTTGCATATGCACAAGTTACTGGTGCAACAAGCAACTCACTATCATTTACTGCGTTGGGATACATGTCCAACTACAAGTATAAAGTTGAATTACGAGGACCTGCACCCGCTAATAATGCAAGTAACTCACCACTAATGTCTAACGTTGCAACGTTATCTGTATCAGGAATAGGTGGTGGACAAGGCGATACTGACTTCTCATCTACCGCAGTGAAGTATGACACCACGTCAGTTACATACGATGCAACCTAAATAACACTGTAGAAAACTACCTACCATGGCTAAGCAAAATCTAAATGTTGGATCAGCTGCGAATGACGGCACAGGTGATACCCTGAGAGATGGTGCTATCAAATTAAATAGCGTCATTGATGAGTTATATACTAACCTAGGAAATGATACCAACTTACAAGTTAATATCGGAGCACCTGTCAATGATCAAGTGTTGCGATGGACTGGCACTGCGTTTACAGAATCACACTTCGATTCTCTAAGTGCAGACCTTAATGTTAAAGCATTTAAAATTATTTCTGAGAGTGCAGGCAATATTGTTATTGAGCCAGATACAACAGGAGATATTGAATTTAAGGCAGGTAGTCAAGGTAGTAGAAAGGCATATGTAGATGGTGCAGATGGATATTTTAAATGGACGGCTCCTTATGCATTATTAAGCGATCTTCCTGATGTTACTGCACATCAAGGTATGCTTGGATATGTAAATGGCACAGGAAAAGCATATGTTGCACACAGCAGTTGGACACAACTTCTCGATGCCACTGATGGTATTTCTATACTAACTGACGTAGATACTACAGTAAATGGAGGACCTTCTGACGGTCAAGTATTGAAATGGAATGGCACATCTTCAAAATGGGAGCCTGCTAATGATGAAACAGCAACAGGTGGCGGTGGCACAACACAAAACCTATTTGAAACATTTACAGGTGATACTGGCACAACAACAGCGTCTGCTGCAAATGACACATTTAATATTGTAGGTGGCACAAACATCTCCACTGCATTGGTAGGAGATACACTTACAGTTACTATGACAGGTGCACTTGGTGATCCTGACCAGAATTTGTTTGAAACATTTGGTGCTGATAATGGCACTACAACTGCTACAGTAACTACAGACACCCTTAACTTCTTAGGTGGCACTGGTATTAGCACTAACCTCAACGCAGGTGCTATTACTATAACAAACGATTCACCTAACATTGTGCAGAATGTATTACAATCTGTATCAGGTGATAGTGGAAGTTATACTGCTGTTGCAAGTAACTCTGGATTTACTATTGCAGGTGGCACAGGTATCACAACTGCTGTTTCAAGTAACACTCTTACAATTACAAACACTGCATCATTCCCTTCAGCAAGTGAGAATGATAACTTAGTCTATGATGGATCAGCATGGATTGCGAGCGAATCTCCAACTATTAGTTTCATAATCACTAGTAATGCAACAGCTGGTTATAGATTTGATGGTGGTGGTTTACCAACTGGATCTGACAATCCTACAATATATGTCTATAGAGGATTTACTTATAGATTTAATAACACAACAGGAGGATCACATCCATTTGAAATTAATGTATCTCAAAATGGATCTGCAGTCAGTGGTGTTAGTGGATCTCAATCAGGAGTCCAATTCTGGACAGTGCCACAAACATTGAGTGCAGGCACAACTTACAAGTATCAGTGTGGTATTCCATCACACGTCAACATGATAGGTGACATAGTAGTAGTATGACACGTACAGTTCCTGGCTCTGGTGCAATTATTAGACCCGAATTCAACAGTGTGTTTGGAGTCAGGGCGATTTTTGTCGAAAGTGGTGGGGACGGATATGATGCTAATGACCCTCCAAAACTGACTATACAGAATGCAGGGACACCTCTAAGAGAGGCAGTTTTAAGACCTATAATCCAAGACAATAGAATACTTGCTGTTGAGATCTTAGATCCTGGCGAAGGATATGACCCTCTACGTTTAAAGATCGAATCAACAGATCCAGGTAATCTTGGTGCACGAGGCAAAGTTTTTTTGAATGCAACTGGTGGAATAGACTATATCCAGATGACAACTCTGGGTGATAATTATTTTGACGGCACTAGTGCTGTTATTGAAGGTGGCGGTGGCTCTGGATCAGAATTAGTCCCTGTTACTGGTGGTGTGACAGGTCTGGTTATTACCCGAGAAGGTAGAAACTATGACCTCAATGATGCTAACGTTGTTATATCTGGTGGTGGCGGTGGAGATGGTGCTACAGGTACAGTTACACCCAACCAGTTTGGTAAGGTTACATCAATTACCCTAACTAACCAAGGTGAATTTTTTGAGACTGCACCTATTGTGCAGATTATTGGTGGAGGTGGTAGAGGAGCAGCAGCAAGTGCTGATATTGACTTGGGTGCCATTACTAGTATAGATCTATCTAACCAAGGTAATGGGTATACTAATAGTCCTAAAGTTATATTTGCTAGAGATACCAATCTCATTCGTAGGCAAAGGAATAGACAATCTCTTAATAGTGTCGTTTATAATCTTACTGGTCTCATTTCAGATGTGGCACCAAGTGATAGCACCATTAATGTCGAGACTACTGCAGCGTATCCAGGCTCAGGTAAATTCTTGGTCGGGAAAGAAATCGTCAGATATACAGGTAAAACTGCAACCTCCTTTACTGGACTTGACAGGGGTGTCAACTTTAGATTTGATCAAAAGGTTACTCTTGACAACTTGCAAGACAATGCTCAAGGGGTTTCTCAATATTCGTTTGCGGTTACCGACCAAGTAAAACGTTTTGTTGCTAGTGCGACAAGTAGGGTTGCTATTGTATATGATTGGGATCCTATTGCTCATGAGTTATATCTAACATTTGAGGTTGACGAATTAGCATTTATTGATGGTGGTAACTCTGCTGACAAGACTGCATCTATACAGTTTGTTGGTGGTAGTGCACAATCTAGTGGCACAGGTGTATCACCACACGTTATTATAGACAGTCCAGGTAACGATATTGTTACTTTTACTGATCCGTTATCAGCAATCTTAAACAAAGCGTTTGAAGATGATGATGAATTAGACGGAGTTGGTGACGGTATTATCGATCTAGTAAATACTGGCACAGAATATGAGAATGATACAAACCTAGATGGTGGTATAGCATCATCTAAATATGGTATTGAGGAAGAATTAGGTGGACAAAATATCACCTTATTCCAAGCAGCGGATAAACTATACGACGGAGCAAACCCACCGCAACTTGCAACAGTAGTTACAGCGGGAGTTTTGGGTGATGGAGACACTCATATATCTCTTGGTGCAATCTCTGTTAGAGATAGAAATGCTTCTGCATATGCTGTTGATGAGATCATAACAGGTCAATCTAGCGGTGTTACTGCAACCTTTGTAAGTATTACTGCAGGGGAAAGGACAGGAGAATTTTTCTTAAACGTAAAGAATATTACTGCATCTAACACAGCAACTAAGTTTGCTGCAGGTGAAACTATACAAGGTCAAGGATCAGGTGCAACAGGTGTGCACATCTTTACTGAGTATACAACCAGAGTCCGAAATGAGGACGATTAAAAACTCCATAAATAAAGTATGGGAGACCTATAACTAAATGGCACTACTAACCGACCAGTTTAGAATTTTTACTGCCAAGAGATTCATTAAATCTCTGGAAGGTCCTGACTCGGCTCAATCCGATCTAGCAGCAGGAGCATCCAGAGACAGACTGTACGTATTCATTGGCAGACCTCAAAGCTGGGATAATGAGAATGACCCGCCCGATCCAACGGATTCGCTACAGGAATTTGCTGACAACTTTTCTGACATGATCTCCCTAAAGAGAGTTTTAGCAAATGACACAATACAAGTTGTAAGAAGAATAAACTGGATTCCTCCTGAGCAAACTACTGGTGGATTAGGTTACGTCTATGACATGTATAGACATGACTATTCTGCTACCAAGACTGCTGCATCTGGTGCTACTAAACTTTATGATGCAGACTTCTATGTTGTTAACTCATCTTATCAGGTATACAAGTGTATATTCAACGGCACGTCTCCTGGTGATCCTAACGGAAAACCTTCCACTGTTGAGCCTACACACGTCTCCTGGTGATCCTAACGGAAAACCTTCCACTGTTGAGCCTACAGGTACTTCAACATCTATCATCACAACTGCTGATGGTTATCGTTGGAAATATCTCTATACTATTCCTGTTGGACAAGTTTTAAAATTCTTCTCTAATGAATATATGCCAGTGTTGGAAGATACTGCTGTTATCTCTGATGCTGTTGGTGGAGAGATTGATACGGTTATTATCGGATCTTCAGGTACTGGTTACAACAACGGCACCTACGAAAACGTCCCTATTAAAGGAGACGGTATTGGTGGACGTGTATCACTAGTGGTTGACGGTGGTAAACTTGTTACTGCTACTGTTACATCTGGTGGATCAGGATATACATTCGGGACAGTTATCATTGATGAGATCAACGGTATCGGAGCAGGAGCAGGATCTGGTGCATCTGTTGAAGTTATCATTCCTCCATCTGTAGGTCATGGTGCATTCCTCCATCTGTAGGTCATGGTGCAGCACCTGACACAGAGTTAGGTGGATATAGGACAATGATCAACACCAAGTTTACATACGCTGAGGGATCAGGTGACTTCCCAACTGATAACGACTATCGTCGTATTGGTTTGTTACTTAATCCATTTAGATATGGCACAAATGAATTGACTGCAGAATTAACTTTGTCAGGTACAAAGGCAGTTATATTCTCTCCTACATTTACAGGTAACTACACAACTGACGAGATCGTAACACAATCTAGGACAGTTGGTGGACAGCAGGTAACTGCTAGAGGTCGTGTTGTTTCATGGAATAGCACAACAAAAGTATTGAAGTATTACCAGAATAGAATCGACGGTATTTTCCCTGAGATTACTGGTAGTTTGACTGAGTTTGATGGAGGTAACCCAGTTGTGGGATCTATCTCAGGTACATCAGGTGACCCAGACATCAACTTCCCTATCGTCTCTGGATCCTCTACCAGAGTGATTAACAACACTGAATATGATTTGGGTATGGCATTTACTAACGGTTATGCAGATCCAGAAATCCAACCAAATAGCGGTCGGATTATTTACATAGATAATAGAGGACCAATCACTCGTGCGGGCGACCAAATTGAGGATATCAAAGTCGTAATCGAATTCTAACGATGCCACAGAATACCAACCTAAACATTAGTCCATATTTCGACGACTTCGATAAAGATAAGAATTTTTATCGAGTGCTCTATAGACCTGGATTCCCAATCCAAGCAAGAGAGCTAACAACAATGCAATCGATTCTACAGAATCAGATTGAGAATATGGGTCAGCACTTCTTTAAAGAAGGTGCAATGGTCATACCTGGTCAAGTAGGTTATGACTTAAACGTACAAGCAATCGTCTTACAACAAGCATTCTTGGGAGTAGACGTTGAGACATATCGTACTCAACTAAGCGGAAAGATTATATCTGGACTTACATCTGGTATTCGTGCAAAAGTCCTATATTCAATCCCTGCTACTGAATCTACTAGAGGATACATTACACTATATGTAAAGTATATTGACTCTGGTGACACTGTATCTGAGACAAGCGTCCGTGGTTTCCAAGAAAACGAGCAGTTAATATCTGAGTCTGAATTAACTTTCGGCACAACTCTTATTGAGATTGGATCACCATTTGCTCAGTTACTACCTGTTGATGCAACTGCAGTAGCTGCTGTAGCATATATTAATGAAGGTATATATTTTATTCGTGGACATTTTACAAACGTCCCTAGTGCTTACATTATTCTTGACCAGTATACAAACAATCCGTCATACAGAATTGGTCTAGAAGTATCAGAATCTATTGTTACCCCAGAAGATGATACGTCTCTAAACGATAATGCTGCAGGCACAGGCACATCAAACTATTCAGCACCAGGTGGACATAGATTTAAGATATCTACTACACTTGTTAAGAAACCAATTACAGATGAGACTGATAAAAACTTCATCGAATTGGTTAGAATCAGAAATTCTAAAGTTGAGCAACTTGTTAATACAAGTGCTTACTCACAACTTGAAAAGTCACTTGCGAGAAGGACATACGAAGAGTCTGGTGACTATGTAATTGACACATTTGATGTCAGTTTAAGAGAGCATCTTAATGATGGTTTCAATCATGGTGTATATTCACCAGGTCAATCATCTAGAGAAGGTCAGGCAGCATCGGAAGAATGGGCTGCAATCGAGGTATCACCAGGTCGTGCATATATTAAAGGTTATAGGACAGAGTTTCTAACACCTCAGTATGTTGATCTACCAAAACCAAGAGATTTTGAAGCAATTCAAAACACTATCATTCCTTTAGAATGGGGTCAGTATGTAAAAGTATTCGACGTATATGGATGGCCAAACTTTACTGGTGAGGGTGTCCAAGATGCTTACCAAATCGTAGATCTATATGACGGTGTAGATCTATATGACGGTTGGGGTCTTAATACTGGTGCTAGTATATCTGGACAAAAAATCGGACGTGCTCGCTGTGTGCAACTACAGAAATCAGGAGCAGGTATCTTTGACATGTATATGATGGATATCCAGATGTATACAGGTATCAACTTTGTTGCAGGTAATACTACTGTCTCAACAGGTGATAAACTTGTTGGACGTATATCAGGTGCAACTGGATTTGTAACTTCTGATTTTTCTGGCACAAGAGTTTCTCTAGAGCAAGTATCAGGTAACTTCGTTGACGGTGAAGTAATCACTAGAGATGGTAGAGTTGTTGGCACATTGGATGCTGTCCATACATACAAAGTTATTGACGCAAGATCTGCTGTAGGTTATAACGCATCATCTATTGTAAGTTTCCTTGCTAACTTCTTACTTAATGATAGACAAGCGATCAGAGGTGCATCTATTACTGTTGATCTAAACGGATCTCCCCCTAAGATTACAGGTACAAATGGATCTAAGTTTGAGCAAGACCTCAGACCAGGTGATGTATTATGCCCTGATGGATTATCATCTCCTGAGGGTGAAAAAACTTTTGTGATTACAAAAGCAGTTAAGAATGCTATCAACCTAACATCTCAAAACAACACAGGTGTTACACCTTATGTCTTTGATTATCAAGCACAGACTGCTACAGTTGATACTAGTCTAACAAAAGGATCTATAACTGATGGCACATATACAACTGTTGTAAGATATAGACCATATCTATATGGACAAAATATACCTGCAGGTCAGTTGTCTCAAGATATGCCTAAGAAGACAATCAAATCTATTAGTGATGAATCATTCTTTGTCTTTAGGACGTTTGATAACAAGACTGTTGTGTCAGGTGGTTTAACTGTTGCACTTCCAGAATCTGAGCAGTTTGCTGCGTTAGATGATGATAATTATATTCTTACTATCCTCGCTGAGGGAGGATCTGCATATTCTGTAGGACAAAACTTAGACATTGAAGCACTTTCAGACTCAGGTGCATTGTCAGTTACTTATGGTGCTGACAGACAGTCTATCACTATTGGTGGTTTGACAAATGTTACCACAGTTAAGTTGACTGCACTGGTATCTAAGAATATTGTTTCTAGAAAAATTAAAACCGCATCTAAGATGCGTGCTATGAAAATCACTAGGACTGCAAAACAACAAGACGTCCAAAGATTTGGTCTACTATATGGAGGACTTTATGGCACAAGAATCGAAGACACTGAGATCTCATTCGGTCTCAACGATGTATATAAACTCCACGCAGTCTATGAATCCTCAGATGACAACCCTCCCAAGATACCTTACATTGTACTCTCAGAGGCAACTTTCTTTGCACCTGGCACAGTTGTCACAGGAGGCACAAGTGGAGCAAGAGCAATAGTTGTATCATTTATCAACTCAACTCTAAGACTTTATAATGTTGATCTTAACGGATCCGCGTTTAGTCCTGGCGAAACAGTAACAGGTGTAGACACTGATAATAACGTATTGACTGCAACTATTGATGATGCTGACGGATCTGTTGAAAAAGGATCTAAAGTTATCACAAATCAATATGAATTAAATCAAGCACAAAACCCATTCTTCTATGACGTATCACGTCTAGTAAGAAAACCTGGCACAACTCCTCCAACTAGACAGTTGATGGCAGTGTTTGACTACTTCATTCATGAAGCATCAGGAGATTATTTCTCTGGTCAATCATATACTGGTATAGAATTTTCAGATATTCCTTCACCTATACTTAAAGGATCTAGTCAAACTGTTAGAGATCAGATTGACTTTAGACCTGCAGTTGGTGAATTAGCAACAGGACAAGGTACAGTTGGTAGTCCTTTCGAGGTTACTTGTGCAACTCTTGACTTTGATGCAAGACAATTCTCTACTACTGGACAGGGTGCAGGTGCTGCAGCAGCAGCGACATTGTTTGATATTCCTAAGGCAGAAACAGAATTCCGTTGTGACTTTGATTACTACCTACCTAGGACAGATAAACTATTCCTAACTCACGATAACAAGTTACAGTTACTTAAAGGTAATTCTTCCGAAGATCCACAACCACCCGACAATATGCAAAATGCTATGTGTCTAGCGACATTGAAGCATAGAGCATACATGTTTACACCTGAGCGTGACTCAACAATTAACCAAGAAATCATCAAGCGTTATACGATGAAAGACATTGGTGATATGGAGAAACGTCTCACCAACGTTGAATATTATACTGCATTATCTTTACTAGAAGTTAAAGCAGAAAATACCGCTTCTTATGACGAGAATGGTTTTGATAGATTAAAGAATGGTTTTGTTGTAGATGACTTTACTGATCATAAGATTGGTGATGTTAATAGTGCAGATTACAAATGCTCTCTAGATTTCAAAGAAGGAATCTTAAGACCTTCTCACTTTACACAGAATGTCCCTCTAAAAATTAACCAAACAAAATCAACTAATGTTACAACAACTCCTGCAAACATTTGCATGCTACCATATACAGATGTTGAAATCGTTAAGCAGCCCTATTGTTCGCGATCCGAGAACGTTAACCCATTTAACGTCTTTACTTTCATCGGGCGTATTGATCTTAATCCTACATCAGACGACTGGATCGAAACAAATAGACTTCCAGCTAGAGTAGAGAATGTAGAAGGAGATTTCTCATCAGTACAGAATGAGTTAAACATTGATCCTAATACAGGTTTTGCACCTATCCAATGGGGTGGTTGGGAAACTAACTGGGTTGGAGAAAGTTTAATCTCTACAGATACCATCATCAACAGGACTGGTAGTCATAGTGGTGGAGGTACTTGGGTCGGCACAAGACATCAAGGTCTTGAATTTATTCACGAAAGACGCACATTCGCAGTCACAGAGTTTTGCACCTATCCAATGGGGTGGTTGGGAAACTAACTGGGTTGGAGAAAGTTTAATTTCTACAGATACCATCATTAACAGGACTGGTAGTCATAGTGGTGGAGGTACTTGGGTCGGCACAAGACATCAAGGTCTTGAATTTATTCACGAAAGACGCACATTTGCAGTCACAGAGAATCAGTCTAGACAAGGTATTAGGACAAGAATTGTACCTAAGATTGAAAGAAAATCTATGGGTGACACAATATTATCACAGACTGCTGTCCCATGGATCAGATCTAGAAACATTGCATTTGATGTTTATAGAATGAAACCAAGGACTAGAGTATATGCATTCTTTGATGGAGTTGATATTACAGCATACATTACACCTAAAGTAATTGAGTTAAACAAGACAGGTAGTAACAGTAATATCATCAACGAAGTTGTAACTGCACCAGGTGCTAATACATTTAACCAACCTTCTGACAGCACGATTGATAACAGTAATCAAATACCATTTGTGGTAGGTGAGACTGTTGTTGGTATTGAGAGTGGCGTGAAGATAAAAGTTGCTGCAGCAGATGATGCTTATGTAACTACACCATATGGCACAGGTGC
>VTLG01015158.1_pt1 | contig 15674 bp, 4 predicted proteins | sample 4694571 | NCBI WGS metagenome assembly VTLG01 (sample SAMN12604809, study PRJNA352737) | marine metagenome | biome: ENVO:00000447; feature: ENVO:00000209|ENVO:00000569|ENVO:01000036; material: ENVO:00002151; isolation source: viral sequences binned using virsorter ...
ACAAAGTATCTGCTGTGCTTTCTGTTGCCAGTTTCGTAGAAACTATTCTTCCCTTGACACCAGAAGTTAACCCAAGAAGTTCTTCTCCAACTAATTGGGATATATCATATTTTTTATAAACAATATTGTTATTACCATCGTTTACTGCAACTTCTGAAACAGATGATAATTTTACGTAATCTAATTTTGTGTTAAGTCCTACTTCACCAGGAATAACAAGTTCGCCTTGCTTGAAGGCGTATTTTCCAAAGCTCTCTACTTGGTTTTGAAGAATTGATTGAACCTGTGTTAGTTCTCTACCTTGGATAGAATAGCCAGGTCTAAAAAGAATCTTATAAAAATTCTTTTTCGCATCAAAATCTTCGTAGTATGGGCTTACGTTTAGGTTCGTCTTTTGAGGCATCTTACTCCGCCAATAATACTAGTATTCTCGTCATATTATTTAGCGAGGTTTTTAATACTTAGAATTCAATTACTAACTTGATATCTTCGATTTGGTCAGGAGCACGAGTAATTAGTCTTCTGTTCTCAACGTAAATTACCTCACCTGAGTTATTTTCGATCTCAGGAGCAGCAAGTCCAGATGAGAATGTAACACCTAATAGTGTAGAACCATATGCAGTATCTACGTTACCAGATGCAGTAGAAAGTTCTCCAGTAATTGCATTAGAACCATTAGACTCAAATGCTCTTACTACACCAGAATCTGTGTGTGCATCGTTTGTTTGGATGTACTTAAGAACTCCAGCAGTTGTAGAACCACTGTCTAATGTCCATGATACAACTGTACCATATGCTGTACCACCAGTTACAGTCTGTGTAATCTTCTCGTCAACAGAGAAGTCTGCAGAAGCACCAGTAATCTTAACTGCCTTTAGACCAGATAGTGTGTCAGCAGTAGAGAATGTTGTAGTACCCCAGTTAAATGGATCTTGGATAATTCCAATTCTACGGAAGTCGTTATCTACAGGGAAGTCTCCAGAACCCTCTGAATATGTAAGACGGATGTTAGTCATAACACGCTTACCATTAAGTTCTACTTCTTGATCAGAACCATGTCCACCTTGTGGAGGTAGAACAACTTCGATAGCACCAACAGCAGAAGCACCAGTTGTTACAGCAGATGATAAACCAGCATTAGAGAATAGGTTACCATTTCCTAATAGTACGTTACCATAAGTGTAACCTGATCCACGTGCTTCGATCTCAGCAGATGTGATTGTACCAGCACCGTTTGTTACAAACTTAACTTTACCACCTGTTCCATCACCAACAATAGCAGTGTATAGAGTTTGTGAAGCAGGAAGACCTGATCCAGCATTCTCAATAAGTGCTACATCAATAGCACCAGCAACTGCAATACCAGCAACAGCAGTTCTACTTACGTTAGCAGGAAGAACGATTGGCATAAAGTCTGATGATAAGAACTTAAGAACATCATCAGTAGGGATAGTATACATGTACTTCCAGATGTATCCTGCACCAGTTGTCTCTGTATAAAGACCAGTTGCAGAATCATAGTTACCACCAGCAGTATATGGTTCTTCAGTTGCGTTTTGTCCTGTAGTGTTACTAGGATCTTCTCCGTTATAGAGACACTTAAATACTTCGTAGTATGAGTTCATTACATAGAACTTAGCATCTGAAATGCTTGAAGCACCAGTTGCTGTTTGTTTACCAACTTGACCACCGCCACCTGGTGTAGCAGAGTAGTCTGGTTTCCACATATCATACTTGGGGTTAGCAACTAAATCCCAGTTGTAACGGCGGATAACTGTTCTTGCAAAAGAATCAGTAATACGTTTGGCAGCAATTAATTCGTCGTATAGAGCAATCTTTTCTCTCTGATTGTCTAGAGGAAGTGGTGGAACATCTTCAGTAGCGTAACGATATACACCAGAGACTGCTGTAGCACCTGTGTCAGAACCTCCAGCACCACCTGTTCTACCTTTTAATGCAGATCCAAGAGGAGGAGCAGAGTTAACACCATTACTTCCAAAAACGTCGGTTAATAATAAAGCGGTGTCATATACTGCAGCAACTGTGGCACGAAAAGCAGTTGATCCATATGTACCCACATAGACTTCATTCCCGACTACGAAAGCCGTAGAGTTCTTGGTATGTATTTCCAGATATGCCTTCCACGGTTGTGGTCTACCCACAAAGAAATACATTCTTGATCTTTCCGAACTCGTATCGTTAGGTCCTTCGGTTAAAGATTCTAAAAATTGTTTAGCGTTAAAAATTCTAAACTTATCAGAGATAATAGCAGCCATTGTTTTTCTGTTCCGACGTTATTGTAATATGTGCCTGAGTTATTTATACGTTTATTTATACGATTGATATAGGTACTATCTCAGATCCAGACGCAATCTGATTATCACCATTATGTGTAGTACAACCAGTGAAGGTGTTAGCAGTCTTACCAGTATACTTAATTATACCTGTGTATGTACCATTATTATGTAAAAGATACCCTGTTGTTGGGAAGTAAGTTGTGTCTTGTACAACAATATTTCCACCAATAGTTCCTACTGTAGAACTAATGGCAACAGGATTTTGTATTGATGGTAGTGCAAGATTAAACTTATCTCCTGCCTTTGTAAAGGTAGATTTTGCTCTATCTACAAAGTCACCAAGAGTCAATGATGGGAAGTATGTTGATATATCAGAGATTGTTAGGTTAGATACATCACAGGTTCCATCATCAAATGATATGTACTGCCAGTTTCCTATGTTAGGACCTACAGTAGTCTTAATGTAAGAACCGACATATTCGTTAGTTCCAAATTTTTCGTTTCTTATCTCAATAATTGTTCCATCACGTTGAGTAACAGTATAGTTACCAAGAGCATTCTCAATCAAATCAACTTGGTTTTGATTTCTCTGTTGTACAGGATCATTGATGAATGCTGTTTCCTCATAACCATCTATTGCACCGCCAGGTGGAGGTACGATAAGAACTTCTGCTGATTCCTTAGTAATTTCTAAGTCATCAGGAGATGTTACTTGTCTGAATACCTGTCTTTCAAATCCAGAACCAACAAGTCCGATGTTAACCATCCTAACATCGCTCTCAGATTCAACCTCAACAAGACCAGCAGATATAACTGTTACATCTTCAATCTGTCTGAGGTAAGTTCCAGCAACCCAATCTTGTTCGGTTGTTCCTTGATATCCTCTAATGATTTGATAGAATCTATCATTAATCTTCTTCTCATAGTATATAACTTCATCACCAATCATCAATCTGCCACTAGGAGCAAACTTAGATGTATCAGCAATGTAAGCAATAACATCACCGATGAGGAAGTCAAGATCCAATAGTGCAGCATTCTCAAAGTAGTTGACATTGCTGATTGCATTATTAGGAATCTCAATCTGCTGAGTCTGTGTAATTACTTTAGAAACAGTAGATATAGAATTGAGAGATACAATATCTTGAATCTCTGCAGAAACAACAGTTGCTTCGTATGTAGGACCTTCAAAGACTTGTACATCAGCAGCAGCGGTAGGTCTGTTAGTATTAACTTCTAGATAATCTCTTTGTGGATCTAATGCTCCACCAATAGAGAATACCTCTATCTCATCAGGAGTAAATTCTCTTTCAAGAACAATCTCAGCATCACCCGCTACTCTTACTGATAGAGAACTAATACCAGTAATACCTGTAAGACCAGACTCATCAATCTCAGTAACAACTGAGAAGGAAGTCATACCACCACTTTCTACAAATGGATTGATAGCAACATTGATTAGGGAAACACCAACGTCTCTGTCACTTAAGATATCAAATCTTCTAGTTGTAATAACTTTAGGTGCTTTGGTATATCCAGAACCACCATCAAGTAGATCAACACTAATTACTTGACCCTTACTTACTAATACATTTGCTTTAGCACCACCACCATTACCATCTAATGTCTCAAACTTAAGTACAGGAGGTGTGTAATACTGATATGCAGTTGGTTGTGTAATTGGATCATAACTACGCTGGTTCCATGTAAGAGATATTACAGATCCATTCTCAATTTCTGCAACGACAGAAAGACCTTCTCCTCTCGTGATTCCAGTATAAGTCTCAACTGAGACTGCACCAAAGATATCATCAGATGTTTGTTCATTAGGTCTTCCATCTTTACTGGTAGTTTCAGTAGGAAGTTGTTTGATTTTTCTAAAACCTGTTTCACCATCTACTCTAATATTATCTCCATTAGAAAGATATACAAAAGGTGCTTTGTATGTTTTACCAAAGATTGTTCCGAACCAAGCAGAATTAGGATCTTTTAATATATTTCTACCATCACCATCTTTTTTAAGATTTAAAATCTCACTTGTTATATCTGCATCTGTTAGTACAAATGTATTATTATAGTTTCCTTTTGATGCAAATGTATAATCTAAACCAGGTTCAATATTTGAGTTTTGAGATTTCAATTCAAATACTACAGTGTTTCCAGTTCTAATTGGGTTTGAAAGTTCACCTATTACATTCTTAGTACCATTTGCTCTTGTTTGCCATACATGTATAGGATTACCAATTTTCTCACCCATCCATGCATACTTAAGTAAGGTATCCATGTTCTGTTGAGAAGCAACAAATGAGAAAGTTCCTTGACTGAAGTAAGTATCAGGTGCAAAATCGTATATGTTTAATATTTGACCTACGTCTCTACCATAGATGTAACGCATGTCAATCTGCATATCCTTCTTGATAGAATCATGGAATGTGATGTTAGGACCTGAAACAGTATACGCCTTTCCGTTTACTTGTAGTACACCATCTAAGAATACATACAAACTATCTTCAGATTCAATACTAAGAACAGTTCCATCTAATACGTCAAGAATTAAGAAAGGTCCGTTTCTGACACCATCTACTAATTCAAAATCAATTGTCAATCTCTTGTAATTAGAAACGCCAATACCTACAACTTTTTCTACAGCAGTTGGTTCACCAATACTCTTAGCACCTAAATCTTGATCCCATATAGGAGCAGTATCAAATTTAATTACGTTAGGAATTACAGTCCTATCAATCCAGTATGCATCTTTCAATGGATAGTTTTCTGTAAACTTAGGTCTTTGTAATACTGAATTAATTGTAAGGAATAGATCTTCGTCTTCTTCTGTATCAACTCCAGTATTATCATCCCAATATAATTCAAAGTCTGTAGTCTCGCCATCAATATAATCAGGTAGACTTCTTGTTACAGACTCTTCTTTTACAACATCACTTAAATTTTCATACAAGGAATCCATAGCAGAGATTACAGTAGTACACTCTTCTGCAGGAAGTAAAGGATCACCAAGTATATTGTAATTAGAATATGTTACTGTGCCAGTCCAATTACCAGACTTATTCTGATTGACTGGTGTTTTCTCTATTAGACCACGCCCTTCTGTAAGAATAGTATTGACAATACTATGATATGTGTTAAGTGTACTCTCTACCTCTGCACATACAGGACTTAGTGAATCTACAATAGCATTAGGATCAGTGGTTGGTAACTGGTTTCTCATTGCCTGTACCATTAGATCTTTAGCATAATTAAATGTCGCAACTGTCTCAGTTAGAGATCCAGTGATATAATATAATTCTTCTCCATAAGGATATTCTTTCTTCTGATAATATAACTGTGCTGCCTCTACAATTTTGAAGTTACCACCCATCTTAAGATGATACACATATGCGTCTAATATGAGACCAATGTCTCTACCACATTTACTGCTGATAGTTCCCCAGTTTAATGATGGGTATGATGACTGTGCCCATGCAAGTGATGTAGAAATAATATATGCTCTGTTAGCACTAATTAATTGTCCTGCTTTATAGAACATACCTTTGTTCAATGCACTCCAACCAAACTTAGCCTGTGTTGTACCTGAGAAAGAAAGAGGTACTGTGACAGTTGCACCAGGTGGCACACTGAATGTGCTTCCTAATGGAACTTGTGCAGTGCTAGTACCAATAGTAGTTGTACTACCTGTGCCAGTTACAGGAGTGGTTCCTGTTGGTGCACCACCGCCACCACCAGAGTTTGCAAGAGCAGCATTGTTTAATGTAATCTGTGTATCACTATCAATAGATACAATCTTAGTTCCTGTTGGATATGATCTACCAGAACTTACAAATAAACCAACAGCAAGATTCTTAGTGCTGCTGACAGTCATTGTTTTTTGACCTTGAATATATGCAATGTTTACATCAACAAAGTCCCAGTTTCTAATTGCTAATTTTGCTAATCTAGTTGCATACTCAAATATATCATTAGATTGTGTCTTATAATTTTGTATGTACAAATAAGCACTACCAGATCTAAAGATAGATGCATAATCAATTGTCTTGATGTTTCCACCAAATCTAATATCATGTTGATAAGCATCTAAAATTGCTCTGATGTTTGCTTCATAATCATCTTGTTTTGTACTCCAGTCTAATGATGGGTGTGTTGCTTTACCATATCCAACAGTCTCATCAATAATAAACTGTACATTTCTTTCTATTTGATTCGCAGCATCAATCCATGTTCCACCACGTTGGAATATATTTCTTAATTTTTTAAAGTATCTTGTATTGTATTGTTCATCTTTAAATTTAAAGACCTTACCATAGAAAGTAACACCAGCAAGAGGTGGTTGTGAGAATGTAATATTTCCAGAATTTATGGTATATGCAAAACCAGGTTCTTGTATAACTCCATCAAGAGTTACGATCATATTTTTTAACTTATTGTCTGCTAAGTTAAATGCTACGCCATCTTTTTTAGTTGTAAATGCAGTAGTTCCTTGTAATCTACCATCATTATCAAAATAACCATCAAATGCTGTGCCTAATGTAAACTCGAATGCTTCTGCTTCATTAAAATTAAATTCACTTGTTGCAGCAGTACCAAATCCTTTACGTATTCTTTGGTTCTCAACTTTCTGTACACTCTGTGTAACAATTCTACTTGAGTTCTCAACTGTAATCTTATTCTTCTCAGGATCCCAAAGTTGTACAACAGTAAAGTGTGTTGCATCAGGTGTGCGATCTTTAGGTAACTCAACTAATGATCCTTGATCTCTTGTTGCAAAATTAGCAGTTGCTTCAATATCAACCTGACCAAATAATTTAAAACCAGCAGGGTGTGTAGTTGCTTTGATAAGATCACGCCATTGTTCAATAGATGTACCTGACTTGATAACATAAGAGTAATCTTGATAGAATAAACTGTCTATTATCTTTTGATTTTGTACACCTAGTTTTCCTTTATCTGACTGATAGTAACCTAAGTTATCATAGAAACTAGAAATCTCTTCACTGAATGTAGTTACAAATATAGATTGTACCATACCAGATACTGGCATGATTGTAGATTCTATAGAAACATCTTCACGAACTATACCAGTAGAATTTTCTACTTTAAGTAAATTAGATCCAAATCTCCAATCTACAACTGTTGCTCTGAATACTTCTACACCATTAATTTTTTGAACTACTTGTTCACCAATTCTAAAGTTACCATTATAATTTTTTAATGCAAGAACATAGTTAGAACGGAACGTAGATGATACAGTTTCATCTAAATGGAATGCTCCACCATTAGATGTTATTCTTACACTCTGTGGTACACCTATAGATGTACTCTCAACATATGCTTCTACCTGACCTTCTACAATGATAATCTCAGGTGCATATGTATAACCTCTACCTGGTTTTTCTACAGTAATAGATGTGACTTTACCTTCTCTTACAAGAACATTGAATTTTACGTCTGATCCATCAGACTTAGTTACTACAACTTTAGGATTTACATAGTTAGATCCTTCATTTGTAATGTCAACTCCTGTAATAGTTTGTGATGCTGTATCAAATGTTACAGTTGCTGCTGCTCTATAAGATTCTGCAGGATCAACACCAGTAATGACTGGAACTTTCTTGTAGTTTAATCCTAAATTTATAATTCCGACTGTATTAATCTTACCGATAGCGAACTGACCAGTAGTAGTGTAAGAAATGGATCCAGAACCATCCCAAAGAGGAGTACTGGTAACATCATAAACAAAGCGATTTGGTGTAACATAATTGATAGTCTTAGTTCCTTGTAAAGGATCAGTTATAAGTTTGAAATATGATCCTCCTGAGTTTACTACATTCTTATTATCAAAGTAATAGAAGTTTGTAAAATCTGTTCCTGTTTTTGTTTGATATGTATTAGTAGTAAGTCTAGAACCAAACCCAAACTTAACATCTGTAAATGCACCAGCATTGCCAGGTAATATAGTTGATTCGATCTTCTCTACTGTAATTAAATTGTAATTACTACTTGGACTAATATCAAAGTAAGTCCCAGTGAGACTAGAATGAGACGTATCAAACTTATACTTGTAAAATTCTTGTAGATCTATGTTAGGGTTAGGTACAAATGTACTATTATCTTCTGAGAATTCAAATTTGTATACTACGTCTTCAGCAGATCTAACAGCAACCAATCTTTGTGGTGTACTACTATCAAAGAAACTAGAACTTAGTACAACTTTATTTGCATTGGTGTTTAGTGTTGCATAATCATATACAACAATTATCTTATGTGTTACAGGATCATATGATTGTATGTAACCTGATAATGAACCACTGAAGATTTGATAATTATTTGTGAAGTTATATTGAGCATTGTAAAGAGATACTTCCTGTCCATCAAAATGATCTACGTCTGTAGTTCCTTCTTGTCCTCTAGTTACAGAAAGGTCGTTTCCATTAATACCAGCAATTTTTAAAACTTCTTTACCTATTTGAATAAAGTCATCTGTTGCAAATCCTTGTGCATTATCCACAGTAACTTTTGTTGCACCAGCAGCAACACCAACATGACCAACATAGATTGTAAATCTTGATGTTGATTGTGATGCACCAGATCTTACTAGATCTTCATCTGCAACTCCAAGATAATCTCCTCTTGCATATCCTGCACCAGCATCTTGTATCTGTATACCAGAAACTACCCCTGCAGAAGATACAGTAAAGGTAGCAGTTGCTCCAGATCCCGATCCACCAGTAAGAGCAATGCTAGTGTAAGTGCCAGCTGTATAATCAGCACCACCGTTAAGGATTTCATATCTTCCTATTCCTGTAAAATTAATATTTGTCTTCGCACTAGGAGGTATTAAAACTGCCTCTTGATATAATCTCTTTCTAATATAATATATTTTTGTTTTAGTAGCATCATCAGGGTTGATATCAATAGTTACATCGTCTCCAATACCTAATCCATGATTAGACGCAGTTTCTATTAGAGCAACACTTTGATTTACTTCAAATGGTTCTAGTCCATCACTCAATGATGTAAGTGTTACAATTCTAGTTCCAGATGTATTAAACAAATCATCAGACTGTAAGAAGTATGCATTATCAGTAATCCATGTACCTGTCAAAACCTTGATCTGGACTACGTTTTGAGCAGACGTTCCTTCTAATACTTCAGCAGTAGCAATAGGTGCATTGATACCATCAGTCAAACTTAATGTAGCACCTTTTGTATAAGAACTTCTTTGATCTAGTAAAATATCAAATGTTTTAATTGCAGCAGAGAATGTACCAGTATTATCAAACGTACCAGTTACATTTTTTAGTACAATTGTACTATCATTCTTGACAGTTCCAACAATAGTTCCAGATGCACCAGATGATGGTTGTGATAATGTGTCATCCGCAAATAAGTATGCATTTTGGATGATTGTTAATTTAACAACCTTGTTTTCTTTTGATTGTAAGTAAGATACATCTTTACCTTTTACAGAACTAACAATTGCCTCTGCTTCTGAACCTTGTGTTCCTGTATTGTCAAAATATAACTGTGAGTTGATAGAGAAGTTAGCAGATGTATCTAATACACTAACACTCTCAACATTACCTTGTTTTACTTCTTCTATTTGTGCAAGGAATCCATCTCCATTACGTGGCATTCCTGCTTGGTAAAAACGTCTTGCTTTTTTAGGAATGTCATTCTGGTTAATATCAGAATTGTAATTACTATCTACAGGAAGAGAATAAAAGTTCTCTCCTAGAATGTATGGATACTGCGGTACTTGATTGCTATCAATAGTAATGAAATAAGCATAAGTTCCTTGCGGAAATTCTGGGGTGGTGCAAAATCTTCCATTGTTTTCATCTAGTGTGCCACTTTTGTGGGTATAGGTGTAATCATTGACAAAAGTTCCGATAGGATAGGTTGTCAAGTCAGGTCCTTCAGAACGATTACCATTAATAGAATAACTAGATGTCATTCTAATAATAGATGACGTAGAATCTAAAGGATCTTGATAACCAAACGCACCATAGATTGGGTTACCATCATAAGCAAAACCAATAATAGGTGAGTGTGATTTAGATGCTGGTTCTGTTCCAGCACTGTTTAGGTTATCACTGAGAGAAACACGAAGTGCTTTCGGGTTTGCAGCATAACCATAACCATACTCTAATACGTTATTGTAGTTATCAAATACATATCCATTTTCTGTGTCTAATTTAGATTCTAATTTTTTGTATCTGTTAAAATTCCATTCTTTAAGAAGAGGTATACCAGTTGCACCACTACCCACTGGAACTACCTCAACTATTACAGTATTTTGATTATAGAAATTACCCTCTGCAATCTTATTAAATCCAGTAATCTGTCCATCAGTATTAACAACTGCTTCAAACTCAGCAAATCTACCTCTACCAGCATTATCTCTAATTACAATTTGTGGAGGAGAAGAATAAAACTCGCCAGGATTATCAAGTATTAAACTTGTAACTTTACCACCAGTTACTACAGCACGAACAGCAGCATTTCTACCAGATGTAATTAATATATCTGGAGTTCTAGGAAATACATCAGCAGTATCTACACTTATGCTTTCTACAACTTGTCCTGCTAATATTGCTCTTGCTTTATTAGGTACTTGATCAATCAGTACAAATGGTGGTCTTACATATCCAGTTCCACGAAGATCAACCTTGATTTGTTCTAACTTACCATATCTAATACTTTCTGCATCTTTATAACCATAGAAAGGAACTCCATTCAATCCAATACCAATATCTCTCTTAGGTGTAGGGTATGTTTCTGTAGTTCTAGTTGCTTGTTTTCTAATAATACGAAGAAGTTTCTGATCCAATACTGTTTGTGTTACAGTAGAACCATCTAAAATTTTATGTGATGGGAAACTAGAACTAGCAATGTAATAGTACTGATCATCTGCAAGTATAGCAGATACATTTGTTGGTACTTGATCTAATGATGTAGCAACTGCAGATAATGTAGGAACATTAACTGCTGCACCAGTTCCTAATATCCATCTAGTCTGGTTTGTGCCTACGTTTACAATTTTAGAATCAGAAGTTTCAAAACCAGGATTAGATACTTGTATCTTATCTCCTACAAAAGAGTATGGTTGTGGATCTGATGGTTGTAAATTATAAACAATACCCATTGTCAACAGTGTGACATTGGATCCTGATATTGTGACTGGTTTATATACTGGTGTACCAACGTCATGTTGTACAGCAGTCTGTGCTAATCTATTATCAATAATGAATTGACCTACAGTCTTATCACTAAATGTAATTGTCTCGTCACCAATCAATACTGATCCTGTATTATCCCAACCAGTAGTAGAGAATACATCAATCCTATCTCCTTTAGACTTAGTGCCTGTTAATACTTTCTCAAGTTGAGTCTTAGTTGAGACACCAAATACACCATTAACTGTCTCTGGTGCTAAAACTATGTTATAGATTACCTCATCATCTCTAGTTCCATCTGCATATACATTGTCTACAACAGCATCTGCATAGTCATACTCTTCTGTATCAGATTGAACTATTTTCTTTCCTACTAAACTTTTTACATCACCAGATATAACTTTACACTTAAGTGCATATACATTTATCCAATCTGCATTAGATGCTTTGTATGTAAAGTCTCTTGGTTTGTATACCTCAGGTTGTACAATTTTTCTTGGTCTTGTATTAGCAACCAACTCCATGTAACCTTCATCACCGTCAAGACCTGACATATAACGATGATAAGCACAATAATAATAAATTTTGTTAGACTCATCAACATTCATCATGAATTCTGGTTGGAACTCATTATCATAGTTTGTCTTAACACCAAGAACAGGTTTGCTATTGTAATATAACTGACCACCAAGTAATGTACCTTCTCTAGTGGTACTAAACTTCATAGGATGACCATCTGGATGGATAGGCATCGGTAAGTTAGAAGGGTCAGATTGATTCCATATAATTTGCCAGTTTTGAAAGATCCTTATTCCTTCTGGTGCAAAATAATATTTGCCATACTCAAAATCTCCAAATAATTGTGGTAACTTACCAAAGTTAATATAGAAAATACCATTAGGGAATGTATATACTGTACTAGCAGTAAATGTTGATCCTGTAGTACCAGTAACACTATCTCCAAGAGAAAAAGTACTGGATACTTGTCTTAGATATACTCTTGTAATTACATTTTGATCATTTCTAACAATCTTAGCAATCTCACCACTAGCAGTAGTAGTTTTGATTACATCACCAACTAAGAATTGACCATTTGGACTTGTAACATCTATAGCAATGTTATCAAACTCAGATTTTATAAACCACTCAAACTGTGCTAAGTTAGTACGATCAAGAGGATCAAAGTCCTTATCAATAATACTATTAAAAACAAACTTAACAGAACTATCAGTTCCCTTTGCTTTATAGAAATTCTGTATGTTCTTTATTAAGGTTCTTTTATCAACACTACCTCTAAGATATTTCTCAGGAAATGAACCTAGATACTGCTTCTCAAAATTCTTAACTAATGCATAGAGAAAAAGATTACTAATATTATAAACTGTTTGACCAGAATTATGTGCTGCAGCAGTTGTACTTACAAAATTACTTTTACTGTATAGATCACCAATTTTTGTATTACCACTAACACCTCTAGAACAACCTTGTAATGTGGTATCTGTTCTAGTTGCGTAAAATATTATCTCGTCATCTATTCTAATATATCCGTCTTTCTCTGGAAAACTCGTTGCATCTTGTAATACAATTGTGTCGCTAGTATTAGTGATACTAACATCCAAAGTATCATGCTGTCTAAGTAAGTTCTTTTCATAATAGTCAATGTCCGCATATTTTTGAATATTGTTGATAATATCTAAAGTACCACCCTGCACCTCCTGTGCTTCATAATACTTTGTTACAAACTTACTAAAAAGTTCGTATTCTGTACTAATGAACTCAGGAAGCTGTGTCTCTATCAGAGTAGATATTCTCTTTGTTTTTACAGCAACCATTTACTTACTCTTTATATGCAGTGAAGGATGAATTAGGAACATCAACGTCAAGGTATACCTCACGCATTGCCTTGATGTCGTTTGATAGTGGTTTTACTCTTAGTGAAATACGATTATCAAAGAAACTACCTTTAATGATTGTTAAGGCATACATCTTTAACTCACCTTTTACATAATCAATGTCACCGATATCGCTGTCAAGGACAACCTTCTCACCAGTTACATTATCTAGTCTATATAGGACGATTTTCTTATCTCTATCTTCTACATAAACGTCAAAATTAGGATACTCAGTTACCCTAAAACCAGTAGATGACAATACAGGATCATCACAGTCCTCATCAAAGGCATTTTGGAAACATACTTCGTAATAAAATGTAGAATTTAACTGTGGATAGAAGTCCTTTCTCATCATGACACTGGTGAGATTAGAATTGATACTAACATCAGCATCGTCTATCACACCTACCATCTTACTATACCTAAACTTACCATTAAACTTCTCAGTATCACTTGTATCAAGATAAGACTGTACTCCACCAATAACTTTATCTCTGATATTAGCAGCAGTCTGATCTGTCACACCTCCGTTATAATAGATTTTACTAGTCACTTCAACAAATAGAATAGAAGGATCTATTATCTGTGGTTCTACAGATGCAATTACATACTTCTTAAGATCAGAAATAATCTGTGATTTAGTTAATGATGTAAGATAACTCGCATCAGTTGGTTTTAAAGAAATGAATACTTTACCATATTGAGGTGGATCTTGATCTTCTCCACCAAATATAATGATATCGCTTGTTGCTGGATATACTTGTCTTACAATTGCTTCATAGTCGTTAGCAGTCACTGCACGGTCTTGTGTGCCATATGCTTTAGGAGCAGTATATTTTATCTTTTGTGTGGTTTCTATCTCCTCACCACCCGACGCAGGGGTAACAGAGGTCACACTAGGTGTAAATGAATTAGGAGAAACACCATTTTCATTCTCTATTACACCAGAAAATACAAATGCTTTGACTCCATTGCTTGCAGGACCTGATGTTGTCAAATATGATACATCAATACGTGTATTATTATCTAATTTTTTACCTAGAACACCATCACCCATCAATATTTCATATCTCTCATCTTCAATTTCATCTAAAAAGAATACTTTTGAGTTACCATCAACACCTAAAATGTTATCAGCAAGCAAATATGGTTCATTAAATGTGCCACCACCAGGATATACAGTAACTTTAACTGTATTAGTATCAATATCTGTGTTGTCTAATATAAATCTTTGACTCTTAGATGCAGTGTTAACAAGAAAAGTATTATTCAATACTGTTCCTTCTCTGATTGGTACGTTAACAAAAGTTGCAACACCATTTATTACTTGTGCTTTTACATCACTTAGAGTTACATAATTGTAAATTACATTGTCATAGTTGGAAATAAAACCTGTTCCTTCTTTTAAATTTAATTCTTTATCAGTTGTTGCGTTGGTATATGTAATTGTAAATGAAATATATGCTGTAGGAGATGTAGCACTCTTTGGTCTGTATCCTAACTGCTTTGCTAATGCTACTACGTTGTCTCTCAACGTTGCTGAATCAATGAATAACTCATTGACTACCATATTAGTATTAAACGCTGTATAGTAAGTATTATAAGCAAGAGTGTCTATCAGAGTTGCTAATGCAGACCCTTCAAAATCATAATCAGTAAAATCATTCTGACTTCTCAAATATTCTTTGAGATTAGTTTTGATATCATCAAAATCTAAATTGGCAACCTGAGTATAAGGCATTATCGTGTACGCTCTAGAAATATATCTAATGCCACTGGTCTGTCTTCTCTACCTAAAATAAAATATTCAAGTGATACCTCATATCCATTGTTAGCAGAATCAGGAAAGCATTCAAGGTTAGTAATTTGTATTCTAGGTTCGTACTGATTAAGAGTTTCTTTAATTTCCTTTTTAATCAATGCTCCAGAACCATAATCTAATGGTTCAAACAACAAGTTCTGTAAACCACTTCCCAAGTCTGGTTGGAATGGTCTTTCACCTCTTCTTGTAAGTAATAATCCTTTTATTGATTGTGCAACAGCAGACTTATCCTTCACAGTTACTAAATCGTCAGTAACTGGATGTTTTTTGAATGTAATACTCAAATCTTTGAAGGTTGAGACTTCTGGCATTTAAAGACAGCATGGGCTGCTTTTATTTATCCATCTTTTCTGAACTTAGTGCACTCGTCAAGGAATTCCTTCTTTCTCTTCATCTCAAACAATTCTCTTTCGTCATTCTTCTCAATTTTATCTAACCATTCTTGTGCATCGTACTCAGAGATGAGTTTCTT
>VTLG01016874.1_pt1 | contig 15673 bp, 11 predicted proteins | sample 4694571 | NCBI WGS metagenome assembly VTLG01 (sample SAMN12604809, study PRJNA352737) | marine metagenome | biome: ENVO:00000447; feature: ENVO:00000209|ENVO:00000569|ENVO:01000036; material: ENVO:00002151; isolation source: viral sequences binned using virsorter ...
TTGTTCCAACAATGATTAGTAACTTTTCTGAGTTCGAAGAAATGTTTGGTGAACTCGATAAAAATTATTATACACCATATACGGTACAACAATATTTACGCTCCGCTGGAACAGTAACAGTAGTTAGGGTTCTTGGTATCGGAGGATATGAACAAGACGCAATCGAAATTATCGGTTATACTGGTCATGGAAGACCATTAACATTAGCTGTCTTAGCACCATCAGTAGGTGGTGTAGAGGGAACTGCTGATTTAAGTTCAACGGTTGTCTCAGGATCTTGGAGCACTAGTGCAGGTGTTCAAGTTAAAGTAGCTGGAACTAATATTACAACATATGAAAAAACAGTTTCATTTGCTACATCAAGTGCAGACTATATTGGTAAAGTATTTAGTAGAGATCCAAAAATCAAAACTGATGGTGGAACTACAGTTCCAGTATATCTTTACAAATTAAACGATGGTATAAACTCACATACAGGTTCAGGTGGATGGGCTGCATCAAATGCAGGTAGTTTTGGAGCTAAAGCTACTGGTTCGATACAAATTAGTAAATTACAAGGAGCTAATGCTCAAGCTGCAGAAACATTACAAGTACATTTAAATAGTAATGCAAGTCGTAAGTTTTTTACTGCAGTAACACTTAATGACGGTGAAACAATGGCTGAAACTTACAAAGATAATAATCCCAATTATTATTATGAATGGAATACTACTGCTGCAGACCATTTGACGAATTTAGGAAATAAAATTCAAGATGTTTATCAAGGCGATTTGAATGTAAATACAGGCGCTTCAACTCACCTTGCAGTAACAGCTTCAAATAATGGTACTAATGCAAATAGTTGGACTTTTACATCAGGTTCAACTGAAGCAGCTATATCAGACAAATCAAGCGCAGATTTAACATTGGCAGGTGGTTTATTAGCACATAACAATATAACTGGATCACAAATAACTTTAGATCTTCGTGATGGCTCTACGTCATACAATAGTGATGGAACTGCTGGAACTTGGACTGGTAACGCAGATTATTGTGCTGCTAGAACACCATATGTTCAATCACAAAAGATATCAGGTAAAAGGATGAATCTATTCAGAGTTTATACACGTTCACATGGAACGGATATGAATAGTAAATTCAGAGTTGGTATTTCAAATGTAAAAGCAGCATCAGCAGTGGCTGGTAGTGATTATGGTACATTTACATTGAGTTTATTTAAACACGCTCCAGGTAAAAGTGATGATGGAACACAACTTGATTCTTGGGATGAATTAACATTCGATCCAGAATCAACCAATTATTTTGCAAGACGAATTGGTGATAGACACGTAACAATAGATAGTAATGGTAAATTGACTTATTTAGGTGAATGGCCAAACTTGAGTAAACATATTCGTGTTGGTGATTATCCTAATTTAGAGGGATTACCAAAAACTGTAGTTCCTATGGGACATCAAGTAATACAACAACCATTTACTAATATGCCAAGTGCTTCTTTTGTAGATTCACAGATTAATAGAACTACTGATGAATTTGATAGTAATATCTATTATGGATTTGATTTTGATAAATCTAGACGTCCTGACAATATGGAATACTTATCACCTATAGCTAGAGCTGCAGGAATTGGTAGTAATGTTAGTATGTCTCTTGAAGATATGACAGGACATGCAGATGCAAGTTCATTAGGTGGTACTTACACAAGTGGTTCACAAAAGATTACACTATCTAATTCAGCAATACAACAAAGAAAATTCCTTGTTCCTTTCCAATGGGGATTTGATGGTGATAATCCTGGTACTCCATTGAAAACAGGTACTGATATAAGTGCAACAAACACTATGGGATTTGATTGTTCAAGTGCTACCACAAGTGGTTCAATTGTATATAGAAGAGCAATTAATGCTATCAGTAATCCTGATGAGTTTGATATAAACTTATTAGCGACACCTGGTATTATTCATAGATTACATCCAAAAGTAACAAATCATGCAATTACTAAGTTAGAAGCAAGAGCTGACGCTTTTTATGTAATGGATGCAGCAGCATATGGTGATACAATTGCTACTACAACGAATACAGTAAGTTCTATGGATACCAATTATGCAGCAACTTATTATCCCTGGGTTAAGATAGTGGATTCTGATACAAATTTACCTGTATGGGTCCCACCATCAGTAGTATTACCTGGCGTAATCGCATTTACTGATAAAGTGGCACATGAATGGTTCGCACCAGCTGGTTTGAATCGTGGTGGATTAACTACAGTATTAGAAGCTAAAACAAGATTGACTCACGCTGAAAGAGATCAACTTTATGAAGATAGAGTTAATCCTATTGCTACATTCCCTGGTCAAGGTGTTGTTGTCTTCGGACAGAAAACATTACAAGCTAAACCATCAGCATTAGATAGAATCAATGTTCGTAGATTGTTGATTGCATTGAAGAAATTCATCGCATCAGCTTCAAGATACTTAGTATTCGAACAGAATACAGTAGCTACACGAAACAGATTCTTGAATATTGTTAATCCTTATCTTGAAAGTGTACAATCCAATAGTGGTTTAAGTGCATTTAGAGTAGTAATGGATGATACTAACAATACTCCAGATGTTGTGGATAGGAATAGATTAGTTGGACAGATATTTATTCAACCTACAAGAACTGCTGAGTTCATTGTACTTGACTTTATCGTACAACCTACAGGCGCAGCATTTCCTGAATAAGTTTATCTTATAACATACGCTGACGTATATAGAAAACCCCGACTTCGGTTGGGGTTTTTCTTTTACTATAAAACTACTATAAAACTAATAAGAAGTATATAATAATCATATTACTTATTTTTTAACTTTATGATATTTATATTAGAAGAAGATATAAAATGCTTTTAATGGAGACAAACAATGCCCGACATTTTAGATACCAACGAACTGTTTTTTACACCGTTTGAACCGAAAACAAAAAACAGGTTTATTATGTACATAGAGGGAATACCCTCATATTTAGTTAGAACTGCTGGTCGTCCTCAGATACAGTTTGAGGAAATGGTTTTAGACCACATTAATGTTAAAAGACACCTTAAAGGTAAAGCAACTTGGCAAACTATTGATATTATGTTATATGACCCAATAGTTCCAAGTGGTGCACAAGCAGTTATGGAATGGGTTCGTTTAGGACACGAATCTGTAACAGGTAGAGATGGATATGCAGATTTTTATAAGAAAGACGTAACATTTAATATGTTAGGTCCAGTTGGTGATATAGTAGAGGAATGGACATTAAAGGGAGCTTATGTACAAACTGCTAACTTCGGTGAAATGTCTTGGGAATCCAACGAACCAGCAGATATACAAGTAACAATACAGTACGATTACGCAATCTTACAATTCTAATTTAATAGGAGTATAAAATGACTGAATTTATAGCAGCAAATTGGGAATATATTTTGGTAGTTATTTACGCTTTAGAAAAAATCGTGAAAATGACCCCGACAAAATATGACGATATCTTATTTGATATGTTACTTAAACCAATTAAAGAAAAATTCGCACCGTCAAAAAAATAAATTGTAATTTCAAAAATTACTAATATAGTTATAATAAACAGGTTTTAAATCTTAATGATAACAATCAGAGGATATTTGCATGGCAAAAAACAACTTTCCAACGGAAGAAGTTAATCTTCCGTCAAAGGGATATTTTTATCCCAAAGAAAACCCACTTTCATCAGGTAAAGTGGAAATGAAATATATGACAGCAAGAGAAGAGGACATTCTTACTTCACCTAATTTACTAAGACAAGGAATCGCTATTGATAGACTTTTAGAATCTCTAATAGTAGATAAAGATGTAAACATAGGTGATATGATACTTGGTGATAAAAATGCTCTCTTGGTAGCAGCAAGGATACTTGCTTATGGTAAAGAGTATAAATTCGATCATATAGGTGAAGATGGTAATGCTCAAACAGCTACTATTGATTTAACAACATTAGGTGATAAAGAAGTAGATTTTAAGAATTTTACAAAAGGAAAGAATGAATTTTCTTTTACTTTACCAAATGCAAAAAGGGAAATAACTTTTAAAATTTTAACACATAGTGATGATAAATTGATTGATGCTGAAGCGAGAAAGTTAGAAAAGGTATCTTCAAGTTTAGTTACAACAATAACCTCACGTATGAAGAGAATAATTACATCAATTGATGGAAATTCAGAACAAGCTGCTGTAAGCAATTTTGTTGATAATGAATTTTTATCATTAGATTCTCTCGAACTTCGTAAACATATGGCTGAAATAACACCAGATGTAATTTTAAGCACAATAGCAAAGTTCGAAGATGGTACAGAAAGTGAGGTTGCAGTGGAAATCACTGCTCAGTTTTTTTGGCCTTCAACCTAAACACAAAGTAGATATTCATGAAGAGATATTTAATCTTCTTCATTATGCTAAAGGTGGATTTACTTTTACAGAAGCATATAACTTACCTATAACTTTAAGACGTTTTTATTTAAAAAGACTTTATAAAGAGTATGAAACCGTCAATAAAGAATCTCAAAAACAACAACAAAAAATAGAAAAACAATATAAAACACGTAAATAGAAAAACTTATCTATTTGATATTTATATTTGAATCAAATTATTAATTTCCTGGAGTAATTATGTCTGGACGCATAGGCAAATACACATACAAAAATAATGGAGTACTTCGTGAGTTTCTTAGTGCAATTAGTAGAGCTTTAGGTCAAAGGTCTGCTAAAAAAGTTATTGATAAGATTAAAAAAGATCCTGAGATGAAAGGTGTTTTATCAAGAATTGCAAAGAGACAGGCTGAACTTGACAAAAAGTTGGCACAAAAAAGAAAACAAGATCCAGAATTAGATAAAGCTTTAAAACAGGCTAAAATTTAGATTACTTCAAAAAAATCATACATATAGGAAAATAAATGGCTGCAGGAGACTACGGTAAAACTTTAAGTGAAGATCTTAAGGATTTAAAAAATATAGCTGGAGATGCTAATAGAGTTTTTGATGCCCTTGACAGTAGATATAAACAACTCTCAAAATCATCTGGAAAAATAGCAGATCGTTTTAAAGATACACTTGATATTGGTAAAGATTTACTAAAAAATACTAAAAATATTTTTGATGTGGATTTAAAGAGTCATAATTTATCCAGTCAAATGGCAAATGCCAAAAATAAAAGAGAAAGAGATTATATAAGAAGTTTAGATGACGAACTTAAATTACAACAATCAATTCAATCTGAGGGTCTTAAACAAGTAGATACATTTAATAAACAAGTCGATTCAGTATTAGAAATTATTACTAAGATACCAATTATTGGTGATATAGTTGGTGGTCCTTTATCTATGTTAGGTGGTACTATGAAAGAGGCTTTCTCTGAGGGTCTTGGTACTACTTTAGCAGATGTCGCTGGTAAAGGTGGAGATGTTATGGTGGAGCTATCAAATCGTGGTCAAAATCTGAAACAAATATTTATGAAGGGAGCTCAAGTATTGTTTAGTTGGAAAGGTGCATTAGTAGCTGGATTATCTGTTTTTGGAAAAATAGTTTCGGCTGCTAGAGAATTTGGTGTTTCATTTACTGAAGTCATAGCCAACCCACGATTAATATTTTTTACTGGTCAAGTATCAGCATTAGCAGAAGAATTTGGTAATTTACAAACGGCTTCTGCAAGTACTTTACTCAGTATGAAACTAATGTCTCTTACTACAGGAGTAACTGCTGAGAATCAAGCTAAGATTATGTCTTCTATGGCAGCTACTTCTGATTCAAGTATGAGTGCACTTAGAGCTCAAATGGCATCTTATAAACAAGCAGGTATTCCATTTAGAATGATAATGCAAGATGTAGCTGGAAGTACTGAATTCTTTGCTAAATTTGGTCAAGATGGAGGAGATAACATCTTCAAAGCAGCTATAAGAGCAAGGGAATTGGGTGTTAATTTAGGTGAAGTAGAAAATATTACAGAATCTATACTTAATTTTGAATCATCTATAGAATCACAAATGAAAGCTTCGGTTTTATTAGGTAGAACTATAAATCTTGACAGAGCAAGACAACTTGCATTCGCTGGTAAACAATCTGAAATGATGGATGAAGTTCTTAAACAAGTTGGTAGTGAAGCTGAATTTAATAAGATGAATTTTATTCAAAGAAAAGCTGTGGCGGATGCAGTAGGAATGACTACAGGTGGATTATCTAAGTTAATTAGAGAGGAAGAAAAAGTTAAGAGTGGTTTTGTAGCATTACTTCCTATTCTTGGTGGTATAGCAGGTCTTATAGTTGGTATTGGTTCAGTTATAAGAAGTACAATTGGAGGCGCAGGAGCTGGTTTAGCGTTTGGACTGAAACAATTCGCTACAGTTGGTAAATTTGCAACACTTGGGTATGGATTGGGTTTTGCAGGAAGTAAAACATTTGGAGACTTTGTACAAAGACCTGGTCAAGCACCAACAGAATTTAATCCAAATGATACTGTAGTTGGAGTAAGAGATCCATCAGCTTTAGGTGGTGGTTTGACACAAAAACAAGGTGATCAAATTATTGCATTATTACAAACAGGAAATGATGGAACAAATGCATTAAAATCAGAAGTTAGAAGTTTAGGTTTAGGTAGTGTTTAGGATAACGGAGTAATATTATGCCAACAGATAAAGATAGAAAACGTACAGAGATAAAAACTAATTATGATAATCCGCCAACTCCGCCAACTGCAGAAGACTTACGTAGACAAAGAAAAATTGAAGAGAAAGCTAAAATCACAAGAGCACAATCAGAGGGAGTTTCATCAAAAAGATATTCAGCATCAGAAGTTAAATTAAATGTACAAAATGGATGGACAACACCAAAAGAGAGAACAAAATTAATAAATTTAAAATCAGATTTATCAAAGGGAATCGGAAGAACAGGAAAACCTTTTGGTACAGGACAAACATTTACTGATGGTCATTCAGAAACTTTAGTAAGTGGTCAAAAAAGATTTAGTAGACCACCAAGATTCAATCCAAGAAATTATAATCCCGAATTTACATTTATAGATAGAAAGAGTGGTAGAGTAAGAGTAACAAATTTTGACGATACTCCAGGATATAGACAAACTGATTTTGATACACTTCAAAATCTTACTCTTTTTGATAGAGCTAAATTTAGTAAGGATACTTTTAAAGATACCACAATTTCCATAAATAGTGATACTAAAACATTACAAGATTATTATGATAGAGTTTTTAAGGATTCCGATCCTTTAGGTGCAAGAAATAGTGTACTTTTTTCTTCAAATATACTTACTGGCCCTTCTGAACCATATGTAATTAAAGGAATAGGTCAACGATGGGCTGGTCTTAATAGAGGAAGTTTTTCTGATGCAGGATTAGTAAGAGGTGGTGTTATAGTATCTGCTGATAGAACAATAACGGATGTTGAAAGGATAGGTAAATTCTTAATCAGTAATAGAGGATTAGCATTTGTAGCAAAACAAAATCTTTTACAATCATTCAACGCTTACCCATTTTATTCAGAAAATAATAATGTTCTTCAAACTCTTAAAGATATAACAACATCAGCAATTGGTCTTGGTGCTAAAAAACCAATGAGAGGAAGTTCACGTAGAGATGTCTTATCAAGAAATTCTGCTGGTGATGTTACTGTAGATGGAATGACAGTTCCAAATACGATACCACCATCACCATATGGAGGTCCTGGTCCATCAGCTAAATTAGTAGATGGTAGTGATATTACCGCTTGGAGAGCGACTTCATTAATAGGTTCTCTTACTCCCGCAGTACATTTAGTTAGAAATAAAACAGGTCCAGGTTTAGTAGATTTAGTGGCATCGCATCTTGGTATAGAACTACCTGCACCACCTGCATTGAATGTAAAAGCAGAAATAAAAAATATCATGGACACCTACAAGGAAAAAGATTGGGGAAGCTTTGATATTAAAGGAGTAAAAGTTGATATACCAAGTATAAGTTTTACGATGGCTGGTCAGTTTCCTGATTTAATAAAAGTACCAACAATTGATACGTCTAATGTAAAAAATATAATTATTGATCTTGGTAAAAAACTTATACCTGATATTTCGGGTAAATTACCACAACTTAGTATTAAAAATCCTTTTGGTAAAATAGGTAAATTTAAAGCTCCTGACGTTAATCTCGGAAGTTTACCTAATTTTAATTTTCCTGATTTAAATGGTTTTGATTTTGAATTTAATTACGATCGTCAATCAGGAAATCTATTACAAGGAGTTAAATTAGCAAAGGGTAGATTTAATATTAATTTTGGTGATATTAGTGCACCAGGATGGAAATCAGGTTGGAGTAGATATTCTGCTAATAGGTGGGTAGATCTGACAGGTGCAAACCAACAACTATTTCCAAACTTAAAAGTTATGACACCAATTGGTAGAGGAGTGAGAGGTTTCATACCAGCAAGTTGGAAAGATGGTAAAATTGATATAACTCCAGATTTTCAAGATATTTGGGAAAAGATACCAGCCGTACCATCAGAATTTTTATCAAAGTCAACCAATAAAAGTTATGGTATTAGAGTTGGTCAAGATGGTAGTGCATTCGAGTCTATAATTGGTTCAGTAAAAACTTCTGAAGGTGGTGGTCGTATTAATCTTGGTTTGACAATAGCACCACAAAGATTAGGATTTGAACCAAAAGGAACAAAACCATTTACTCTTATAAGTCAACAGATACCAGATGGTGATGGTAAACAAGCAGCACTTCTTAAAAATCATTATTTACCAAACCCAACTCCATCAATTGTTTATGATTTTAATAGTGCTGGAGTAACAAAAGAAAATGGTTATGAAGTACGAATTCAAAAAGAAGAAGATTTTCCTGGTGTTATGCCAGGTTTTAAAAAGCAACTTGGTTGGGATCTTGGTGAGAATATGGGATATGCTTCATCAAGATTACGTTATGTTCCTGTTACATTACCAAAATTTGGACACGATGTAGGACCTTACACTTCAGCTAAAAAATTAACAAAATCTGAATCTACAACCTCTCCAACCCAAGAGGCTTATAATTTTAAGATGTATGGGCAAATACCACAAAAACAAGAACAGTACAAAGGTGCTTTTGAACGTGATCCAGATAGTGGTGGTAAAAAAGCTAATGCAGATTCAACAAGAGGTCTTGGTAGTCAAGGTGGTGATGCTGTGTTTTATGCCGATGATGAATTTGGTGTTCTTGCATCTGGTAATACTAAAAAATACAAAAGCAATTTACAAGATCATATTAATTTACATCCATATGGTGGAGCTAATAGTCCAAATGGAAGAGGAGAATTAGATGTACTAAATGATACAGAACAGGATTTTATTCCATTTAAGTTTAGAGATATGGTGAATGGTAAATGGATTATATTCAGAGCAATACTTGAAAGTATTTCTGATACATCGTCTCCTGATTTTGGTGAAGAAAGATATATTGGTAGACCAGACAAAGTTTATGTTTATAGAGGAGCTGATAGAAATGTAAATATTACTTTCAAAGTTATGCCTAAATCAATTCAAGAGTTAGTTACACTTTGGGATAAATTAAATTTTCTTAAAGGGTTAACTTATCCAACAATACAAAATAATCGTATGATTGCACCATTTTTTAATCTTACATTAGGTGATATGTTTGAAAAACAACCAATGATTTTTCAGAGTTTAAATTATTCAATAGATACTCAATCTACATGGGAAATAAAACCTGGTTTGAGATTACCAAAGTTAATTCAATGTTCAGCAGATATGAGATTGGTAGATAAGAGATTGCCAGTTACTACAGGTAAACATTATGATTTACCCTGGCTTAAAGATTATAATAATGATTATGGAACATTTGATTCCAACCCACAAAACCCAGCAAGTGTAAGACCGAATAGGATAAAATATAAGGACTTGTGGGATGAGTTAGGATTAACAGGAACAAATAAGGATATATTTACGGCTCTTGGGAAAGTAGGACTTTCATACTCAGCCATGAAAGATAGTGTAACATCAGATCTGTTAAAAAATCAAAAAAACATACCAATATCTACAAATGATTTGATAGGAAAAGTAAGAGGATAAAAACATGGGTAGATATGATAACATAACTTTAAAAGTTAATAAAAAAGGACAAAGAGTTTTAAGACCTACTTTATATCCAGATATCCCTATTTCTGATGAGGATAAATTCATCAGACCAATTGATGGTGAAAGATTAGATACTCTTGCACATAGACATTATCAAGATCAATCATTATGGTGGGTTATTGCAAAAGCTAATGGATTGGGTAAAGGAACAACTATACTAAATCCTGATTTTGAAATTAGAATACCTGGAAATATAACTAAAATTTTAGACGATTTTACTTCTTTGAATAGATAAAATGATTCAATTAAAACCAATTCATCCAATAATACAAAATACTTTACAAGAGAAGATAAAAACTTCTGGTAAAGAAGACAAATCTTTAGAAGACAGTAGAAGAACTGTTTGGTCTAGAATGATATCTCTTTCAGTACCACATAATGATGAAACAGATATTATTGCTTCTCAATCCGCTAAAAAAATAGTAAAAAAAGAAAGTACAGTTGAATCAAAACCTATTGTAATATCTGGTGGTGAAGAAGATATCACCTTGACTGAAAATGCTGACAATGATGCTCTTGCAACAAAAACTATTAATGGAAAATTAAAATCAGGGTTTGATTCAATTTATGATACGAATAACTATTATAGACCTACTGCTGGTATAAAAAATATAGATACTTCAATTCAAGGAGATTTTAAAGCTATTAGAAAAGTAAAAATTAATTGGGTTTGTTGGGATTTTGAAACTTTGACTAGACTGACACCATATTTTTTACATCCTGGTAAATCAGTAGCAGTTGAATGGGGCTGGATGGGGTTAAAACATAAACCACACAATTTTGTATATAATAATTGGTCAGAAATAAATGCAAGTTTTATTGGAAGTCAATATGAAAAAAATATAGAACTTGGAAAAGGACATCAGGAATTTTTGTATGGTGTTATTAGTAATTTTAATTGGACTGGTAGAGATGATGGTGGGTTTGATTGTAGTACCGAATTGGTTTCAGTTGCAAATAATATTTTTGGACAACCTTTAGGTGATTCTAATGAAAATGGTAAGTTCGAACTTACGGAAGACATGAGAAAACAAGTAGCATCTTTTAGAAGTGTACTTAGACCAAAAACAGAAAAATTAATTTTTTCATCAGAACTTCAAAAAGTTAAAGAGTCAGAAATAATGGAAAAACTTATTGAAAATATACCACCAATAGAAATATTTAGAAAGTTAAGAGAAACATTATGTGTTATTAAATTTGAGGGTGCTGTATCAAATATGGGTGGACCTAAAACTAAAATTAAAAAAGTAAGTGATGGTAGTTTGTATATTGATACTGGTGGAGCATCTTATCCTGAGTATAACAATACAATTATAGCTCCTATTGATACTGAAGGATTAAGAAAGATACGAGGTCCGTATATAACATATGGTTGGTTTGAGGATAATATATTAAATCGAATTGTTGGACAAGTTGCATCTACCAGCGGAGGAGAACAATTAATAAGAAAAGTAAGATCTGTAGATTACTGGGGTTATGATAATAAAACAAACGAAGATTTATATGTAAGTGTAAAAATTAGAAATGATAGAAAAAATCTTCAGACTATGAATGCAGAAGAAGTAATTATACCAGGTCAATTTCCATATATATATCAATTACAAAAAGATAAGAAAATTAAAACTGCAGAAGGCAAAAAGAGAAAATTCAACACCACCAAACAACTCTATACTGCACAAAGGAACTTAGTACCTTTTGCTGTAACACCAGAAGTAAGTGAAAAAGAACAAAGAAAACGAAATATAATGAATTTGGATACTAAAAAATCTTTAGTGGGTGAACAAGAATATGGTTATTTAAGAAACTTACTTATAAATTCAAAAATCATAGAAGAGGAATTTTTAAATGCAAATACTATAGATGATGGTTTAAATAATTTGTTAAAAAGAATAAGTGATGCTTGTGGTGGAGTTTGGAACTTTAAGCTAACTACAGATGGAGACACTGCTAAAGTTATTGAAGTTGGTAGCACAGAAGGTCCAGTTAGAGATTTAATTAGAAACAAATCTCTTAATATTACGACAGGTAAAATTAATGAAAACTATAAAAATGATGGTTTAATGGTATTTCCAGTTTGGAAAAAAAATTCTATAGTCTATAATCAAGAAATGACATCAAGAATACCATCAGAAATGGCAGCTTCTATAGCGTATGGAAATAATTTAAGTTCTTTTGAGGCTAGTAATGAAGATGAAACTTTAAATCGAGCAGGAGTAAAGTTAGGTCAAATAATGAGAGGTGAAAACAAAGATAAAGTTTTAAATCAAACTGAAAGAATATTTGGTAATAAACAATATGATAACTTTGGACTTAATTTAAATATTGGGAAAAAAACTAATGAGTGGCCTTATCCAAATCATATTCCTAAAATAACACTCAACGATGGTGTTTCGATAGATTCTAAAAGAGTTGGTGCGATTATTGTTGAACCAGAAATAGTGAACGCTTTAAAAACGGAATCACCCACAGAAGAGGATACAACAGAAAAAAAACTTATAGATAAAATTACAAAGGATTCTATAAAACAAAAATATGATGCCGATTATGCATATTTATATGATGGTAATGGTAAAATGAGAAGACAATTTAAAGAAGCTATGTTATATTTTCTAAAAGGATTTCCCATATCTATGACAAAAAAAGAAGATCCCATAGTCCCTATAGATTTATCAGTAACAATAGATGGCACTGGTGGAATTTTTGCAGGAGAATGTTTTACATCATCATATTTACCAAAAAAATATTTAGATACAACCATTTATCAAATAATGAATGTATCTCATCAAGTTTCTGCAGATTCGTGGAAAACTACATTGACTGGTAAAATGAGAATAGACAATACTTTAAATTCTACAACAACACCGACAGATATGTTTATGGAAGTTTATAATAATAAAGACAATAAACTCGATCCACCATATATAAATTTTGTAGAATATTTAGAAGCGACTCAAGGTAAAAAGAGTCCATATAGTTTTGATATTGAGGAAGATTTGGAGTTAAGAATTAAAAGAGATAGTGATGCAGAAACAAAATCTAATATAAGAACATTTGGATTAGATGCTTTATAAGAAGAAGATAATATGGCTATTTTAGAAACAGATAAAACGATAGAACAACTTGAAACCAATAGTGGTGTAACACAACTAAAAGAGTTTAAATATTCTTATGACGAAGATATATTTGTTCCAATTGGTGTACCTTATCATAAAATAGTTACTAAATCTAAAAATGTTATATACCAAACATTATCTAAACCACAAAAACATTCAGAGGAAATACTTAGAGTTAAAAATAAGACTGCTTTAGAACAATATTTGAGTGCAGTTACAACACCACCAAAAAAATCAAAATATTTTACCGATACAAAAGTAAAACCAAAAGAATCTGATTATAGAAAAGGTTTTTTTAAAAGATATTTTATACAATTAAGTTCAAATGACAAAGCACCAATTTTAGAAGTTACGAAAAATAATTACAACCAAGCTGATTCTATATATCTGAAACAAGAAATGAAATGGTCTCTTAGTAAAGATGTCAAGGAACAAGAAAAATTAAACTTAAAAAACACGCTTGAGTTAGAAAAAACATTCCCACAAATTAGATTTAAAATATATAATTTTATTGAATTTGGGAAAGAGAGTTGATATTTATAACCAAATTAAGGTTATAATTGAAATTCATAGAAAATAGTTCGGAATTTAATGCTTTTTTGTACGAATATGAAGAAGCAAATGAAATTATCGCAATCCCCATTCCCACCGATCACAAAAAACATTCAGTAGAAACAAAACTATCCTTTCTTTTTTTATTAGTTGATGGTAGTGCATTTCTATTACCATACAATCATACTGATGCTATGTGTCTACAACTTGGTGATTTGAGGATACTCAATAATAAAAATAAATCATTATATACTCTTGATAAAAAACACACATATCATCTCACAAAATTAAACAATCTTATTGATGTAAATCTACTCAACTATTGGAATACAGGTGAGAAAACTGATTTTGATTTATATTCTGATGATATAATCCGACATTATCACATGAAACATTATGAGAAAAAAGATGTAAATGCGTCTATTCCTATAATGAGATTTACCTCACATCTATATAAAATAGCAACAGGGATGCAGGTTATCGTCTCAAAATACGACACTCCTGACATCTTGACATACAACAATGATATGTTTGACAACTTTACATACATAGAAAATAATGGTTTACAAACGACTGATGGAGTGGTATATTCAGAGTATAATCCATTCACATCTACAGGTCGTCCATCTAATAGATTTGGTGGAATTAACTTTGCGGCACTAAATAAGAATGATGGTAGTAGAGAAAAATTCATTAGTAGATTTGGTAGTAAAGGTAAATTAGTTGAGTTTGATTATGACGCATATCACTTGAGATTGATTGCAGAGAAAGTGGATTATAAATTTTCAGACGAATCAGTTCACCAACATTTCGCAGATAGATTTGATATAAGTTATAAGGAAGCAAAAGGTCTTTCATTTCAATATTTATATGGTTTTATTCCTGATGATATAGCAGAGAGTATAGATTACTTTGGTAAGGTAAAGGACTTCACTAACAAACTATGGCAACTCTATAAGCAAGAGAATTTTATCAAATCAGATATTTATAGTAGACAAATAAGAGGAAATGATTTTAACGCAAATAAGTTATTTAACTATTATATTCAGTTACTTGAAACAGAATCTAATGCATTAGTTATAAAGGATATAAGAAAAATAATGAAAAAATATAAGAGTAAGTTCGTGTTATATAGTTATGATTCATTTCTGTTTGATATGCACATTGACGATGGATTACCACTTCTTACAGAAATAAAAGAAGTTTTAGAGAGAGGTAAGTATCCAGTTAAAGCTGCGTGGGGAAATAATTATGATGAACTTATTGATATAACGGAGAAGTTTGTTGATTAAACTTAAAAATTTATTGATGGAATCCACTTATGCACCCTCTAAACAAGCTGGGCCGAGTTGGATAGATAATAAGTGGTATCCTGCTCATACAAAATCTGTATTGAATTATGTACGTAGAGGAGAATATATACCTCTTACACCTGCAACTGTGGAGAAAGCACTTGGTCAAAAGATACCTATAAAATCATTTCACATTACAGGACCAGATGGGATACGACAACTTCAATATGTTCTTAATAGAAAAAAATCTATATCTACATTTACAGCAACTCACGAAGATGAATCATTAGCTAAAGGTCGTGGTGTTCAAACAGGTATGGGTGGTATCATTTGTTATGTAGAGGGACATTTATTAGCAAAAAGGTCTATGGATTTTGATACAACACCTGATAAACAAGGTCGTAGATGGGTAAGTGCTTTTCACGTGTTTGATGGAAAACCTGAAATATGGGGGAAGGCTTTGAAAGCTGCAAAAATTGATTATGAATCTATTGATTGGAAAATAACTAAAATAGAAAGAGAATATCACGATAGATGGATGGA
>VTLG01001221.1_pt1 | contig 15672 bp, 20 predicted proteins | sample 4694571 | NCBI WGS metagenome assembly VTLG01 (sample SAMN12604809, study PRJNA352737) | marine metagenome | biome: ENVO:00000447; feature: ENVO:00000209|ENVO:00000569|ENVO:01000036; material: ENVO:00002151; isolation source: viral sequences binned using virsorter ...
TCCAGCAATTTGAAGTGTTGTAGCATTTACTTCACCGCTTGATCCATAAATAACCGCTTTAGAGTTTACAATTGTTCCAGCACTTGATCCATCTACTAAATTTAACTCTGAAGCAGTAGAAGTTACACCATCTAAAATGTTTAACTCTGCCGCTGTTGATGTAACGCCATCAAGAATATTTAATTCAGACGCTGTAGCTGTTACACCATCCATAATGTTAAGTTCAGCGGCGGTCGCAGTAATTGCAGTACCATTAAAATTAATTGCGTCTACGTAAGCTGTGCCGTCTATATACAGGTCTTTAAACTCAAGTGAGCTTGTTCCTAAATCAATATCATCATCTGTTACGGGAACTACTGCACCGTCTTGAACACGAATCTGCTCTACTGCACTGCTAGAGACTTCTACAAAAAAACCTATGCGATTATTAGTGCCGTCTACTGTGATCTTATTTAAAAAATCTAAATCACCAATGGTGGGAACATTGCCGCCTTGTCCAGCAGTGCCGTCGTGTCTGTGGCCTGTAGAGGATGCAGATGAACTAGAGTATGCAAAAGCATTGAGTAACTGATTATATTCATCGTTAAATAATGCGGCAGTAATTGTATCGCCATCTGCAAATGTACTTTGTCGTGTATAACTTTGGGCCATTATTATCTCCTACCTGATGGCATATAATCTATGTAAAAACCATTTACACCATACGGGCTTCTTGTGTCGTTTGATCGTAGGCGTATACTAAATGTATTGCCACTACCAGTAACTGTTTGTCGGAACATGGGATCTGAGCCTGCCCCAAATGTAGCCACACCAAAAACCGCATCCCCAAATATTCCTAAAAGGGGTATGGTTGATAGTGTTATGTCTGAAGGCTGTGGTATGTTTAAATCTTTGTAATCATACCGCAACCTTAAAACTGGCTGTAATGTTCCTTCCGGTGAAAATGATGTGCGAATATATTTTAAAGTTTTTCTTGTGCCTATATCTCCACAATCAATGTCAGGTGTTTCATAAGTCGCTAAGATATTAGCTTCACTACCACTATGTATAAATGAATCGCCTGTATCGTGGTTATAAACATATCCATCTTTGTCACCATGAAAAGCAACTTCAACTACATTTTTGTTAAAGTCTGATGTAATACCTAGTGCTTGTATTCCTAAAGTTTCGGACCACTCAAAACCCTGCCCTGTAAATGTTCCAATGACGCCTTTAGCTTGTCCCGGCTCTTGAGAGGTTGTAGAATAAAATAAACGATACTGTGACTTGGAGCGTATTACAGCACTTGTAATAACAAACTGTCCTGCTCGTGATGCTAAAGAACTTATAATATCTTGTATCTGTCGAGATATAGAACTTAACTCAACGTCACCAATACGGGCTGTACCAGCAATAGTACGAATACCGTCTGGAGCCAAAAAGACTAGATCACCTCCTACCTCTTGAATAGAGTAATGTGATAAACATCCTACATTTTCTGTAATTGGGTCTATGCGGATATTTGAACTATCATTAATATTGATAAGCTTTTGAATACTGTTTTTAGAAAAAACAATTAAATTTTCACGGAAACTTTTAATACCTTGGACTTGATCTGTTATAGCTACAGAACCAGAACCACTACCACTAAAGTCATCAATGTCATTGTAGACACTATAAAATACAGTGTTTAAGTTATCTTGTACTCCAGCGGCAATCAAGTGATGGTCGTGGATCGTTACATACTTTACGCCTTTTGTTCCTGTGACTGTAATCTCAGATGCAAAGAATGTTCTAGAACTAACATCACCTCCTGTGCCTTCCATTCTAAATAAAAATGGTTTATTACTTCCGTCAGCAATTACTATTTCGCCATAATCAAAGTCAGCACCTTCTGATAAAGCAAAAGTGCATTGGCCTTGAGTAGAGCGTGTAAGAACTGAGCGGCCTGTAAATGTCGTGTGGTTGTCACCACTACCCGAAACACTAGATCTGTTTATTTGTAACCAGCTTGTGCCAGTGTTGCTGAAAAATATATCAGTGCCAGAGCAAACAATAACACCATCACCATATGCCGCCATGCCTAAAATAGCATTAGAACTATTTGGTCGTGCAGAAGATGCACCCCCATAAGCTGTGAAGCCATTTATGCGACGATAGCCACCATCAGGATCTACCTCAAAGTTTTCTAGTATTTTGGCAAACCCCGGCTGACCTAAAATTTCAATAGAGTTTAGGTTTGTATTTAGACCACCACGACATGAAAGACCATATGCCTGAGACACTAAATAAACCTCATGCGATCATCTTTTACGTACTTAGGTGTTTGCACCATCAAAGCATTTTTCATAAGACGTAAACCCCTACGATACTCTTCTAGTGCTAGAGCGGCTGGCTGAATATTTTCTTTAAACTGATGCACGTAATACCTAGCTCGTGCAAGTAAAACAGTTTTGTAAATATCAGGAAAGACAATTGTGTCACTGTGTGCTGATAGCTGTGTAGGCTGATTAAAAGCAAAAAAGTGGACTTTGTATACTTTGTCAGGTATAGGGCTTAAACCAAAGTTTCTTCCATCACTACTGCGGAATACTCGTCGTGGTTCTCCACCATTAGCGTCTTCAGCATCGTCTGCATTTTCTTGCATCCGATGAAAGTCTTTCCATTCTTCTAAAGTTATAAACTTTAGATTTTGGCTGACATAAGGAGCCGCCTCACCTGATACACCGACTGTTGTAAGATAAAAATCATCCCAATCAATATATCCATAATCATCTGCAAGAGATGAGCTTGCGGCCTTGAGTTCATACCACCGTTGATTAGCTACGGTAGAAACAACTACATTACCATACAGCGGATCTGTTGAGCCGCTTTCGCCTACAGACAGAAAAGGCCATTGAGGTTCTTCAAGAACAATATCAAGGTATGCTCTATTCACACAGTCTTGAGCGTGTGCCTGAAGCCCAATAGCAGAAGAAAAATTACTGGAAGTCAATACGACCTCGTTCATTTCTCTGAGCAGTTCGTTAGTAAGCTGTAGGTAGGTAGTCGCCATTATTTTTTATGAACCTTTTGTATTTCAAAGTTAGCTTTTTTAGAAGCCCCCTTGTGAGGCTTAAAGCCACCCGCTGGATCTTTCATCAGCTTGTAGCTTTTGCCATGTTTCATCCAATGGTAGCCTTTAGGCGCCGCGACTTGCATCAGGATTCTCCTGCTCATTTCGTAACTTTGGATATTTAATATCACCCTCTTTACGATACGGGAACTGATTGTCAGTCATCTCAGCACAAATCTTTTCTTTTTCTTGAATAGACTTGTACTCACTACGAGCTACTTGAGTGGTCATTAGTTTGGCCCTGCCTTGTTCATTGCAGTGTCAATAGTATTGCCGTATGAAGGCTGTCCACCACTAGCATACATAGAACGATGTGCTCCACCATGCTTTTTATCTTTACGCATTACTTGCATACCACCCATCTTCTTCATGCGCTTCATTTTTTCTTTATCACCATGCATCATAATTACTTCTCCTTTTTTCCAAAGATACGATCATAGTTGTTATCGTAGTTTTTTTTGTTTTCACCAGTATAAAATGTACCGCTTAGGGTCTTTCGTCTTTTAGGACTCATTCTAATTGGCTTTTGTTCTGTTCCAATCTGTGGCATAACTACTCCTAACGCTTAACAGTGTACTTAACACCACGGTATACGTATGTAATTTCCATAGTGAACTCCTCCAAAGGTTATGCGTTCCTTCGGGGATAATCCCCTACTTCCGTCCCATAAGGATGAACGTAGCTTAAATAAAGGGGGAGTATTTCATCCCCCTGCAGTATTTAGTCGATGCCGTAGAAAGCAGATACGAGAGCTTCAGGTCGCAAAACCTTAGAACCGTAAACGTGCAGTCCACGAACAATGTCACCAAAGCTATCCGGATCACGGATAACTTCTGTATTCACAATTGTTTGTGCAGTACAGGTTGATGACATATGACCCGCCAAACACTTACCAGCGGCATTGCTAGTGGCGGCAATGTTGTTGGTCTTGTACATATCAAAACCACGCAACTTACCAGAGCTAACCAATCCATTACGGATAGAGCCTTGACCAGCGTTGAAGTCTACGCTCATCAACTTAGATGAGGTTTGAACCAACTGCTCGTAAAACTCAGGATTAGCCAAGAACCAACGTCCTTCTTCCGGTACATTAGCTTCGTCAAGAAGACGCGCCATGTGAGAAAGAACATCAATTGGATCGTGCTCACCAGATGCAAAACCAATGTCAAGGTTACCAGTACCATCAAAAGTACCAGCCGCAAGATCAGTCGCATTATCAGAACCAAGGATGTGGTTGGGAGAAGATGCAGACACACCGCTAAACATAGTCACAAGTACACCTTGATCATACGCATCACGCAGGGCGTAAGCGGCTGAAGAAGATGCAACTTCCTTAAAGTTTACGTGTGACATTGAAGTTTCAATATCATCTACGATAAACTTAAATGCGTTTGCGGTATCTACTACAAGGTTAATCTCTTGGTCCGTCAACTTAGTAGCAGTTACATCTTGACCACGCTCGTACTGATAGACGGTGATCTCTGGCTCTTTGATGATACGTACTGTGTCACCATAGGCAGTAATCTCGCCAGCATAGTCAGTGTTAGTAATACCTTCTACAACTGATGACTTTCGGAAGAAGTTAAGAACCTTCTTGGAATAGACAGCAGGAAGAAAGTACGAGTTAGTTTGACCCGCAACAGAGTTTGCAAAGTTTGCATCGGTATCTGTTGACGGCTCAAAATATTGATCAGATTGATTATAAGCCATTGTTAAAATCTCCTAAAAAGACAAATATTATTTTGCTACTCGTCCTTCTTGGATAGCTAAGTCAATTTCTTTTTCAAAACGATCATAGTCATCCATAGACAGAGAAGCAATTTCCCGTTGTGTCCAAATCTTGGCTTGCTGTGGTTCAACGCCGGTAGTCTTTGTTGATACCATATCAGCCGCATCAGACCGTGAAAGTTGTGACTGTCGAGAAGACTTTTTTATTGCAATATTATTTTCCATCTTATAAAGATCTATTGCACGACTTGCTAAAGCTACATTATCTGGGTTGTTGTAGATCCAACGCTGAATATCTTCAGGTTGAGTCTTAGCCCATTCGTGAAAGTTGTCATCACCCCTGATATCTTCAAAGTCAGGGTGTCTCTCTCTGAGAGCTAGTTCAGCATCACGCTTTAACATTTCTGCCTCACGCATTTCAATTGCTGATAGCTTTTGTTGAAGGGCGTTCATTTGCTCTTCACTTCTCATATGAGCGACTGTTTCAACAGTATCATATAGATCAGGATACTCTGACTTAAACCTCTCAAGATCTTCAGCAGTTTTTGGCGGTTGATACTGCGGTTGAGCAGACCTAGCCACTGCCTCTAGTTCTTGTTCACGTTGTTTAAACTCAGAGATTTTTTGATCGTAATGTTTTTTTAGATCGTCATATCTCTTTTTATAATTGGTTTGAGGACGGTCATCTGTCTGAGGGGTTCCATCTTCGGAAGTAGCCTCTTCCTCAAAAAATAATGATTCCGCATTTTTTGAAGTTTTTGCCTCAACATTATGCCAAGGTTTTTTCGCATTATACGGATTTGCATTTTCTTCTTCGTTCATATCACTTCTCCTTTCTGGGGCTTGTTGTCTTTCAAGGTGGCTGTGCTAGTGCGCTGTTTAGCACAGGGTCTTGATACTACAAGGTGGCCTCAAGGTTGTTATTATGATAAGGGGCTAGAGTTCTAGGTAGCCTTATCGGTTCATTAGGCTAGGCATACGGCTTGAGTAAAGCATTTGGCGCTCTATATCCCTTTCGTCATCCTTGTCCATCTCAAACCTATCTAAAGGATTTGAGGTTTCTTCAGGATTAACAAATGGGTTTGTGCCAGCTTGACCTCCGTTAGCTTTGCCTTTACGCTGATCAAATTCACGTTCTGCATCGTCCATCATTTTTTGGAGTTTGTCAGCACCGATTTGATCAGTCGCTTTTCTGGTGAATACAAATTCACCATCCGATAGCCTTGCGGGTACGGAATCTGATACACCAGTGCCGGGGCCATCAACTTCCCCAGAACCAGTAAATTCTGTTGCATTCAACATTACTTTATCTAAGATTTCTTCTAATTTGTTATCTTCGTCTAAAGCCTTAAATAAGTAATCTTGTTCTTCTTGAGTTAAGACTTCATCAGCTACATAGTCAAGATACTCTTCTTCCATCTCACCATCAGAGTCCATGTTCTCAACTTGTTCTTTTTCTTCTTCTGTGCTGATATTATTATATGTGTCTTTGGGTGATTCTTCGTACTCTGCTGGCATAAGGATTGCTACGCCTGATGAGCCTCCGTGACCTTTTGTGTCTCTCCCCATAGTAAGTTCATCTATCAAATCAAATAGAACTTGGTCTTTATCCTTTTCTTTTTGTAATTTTAAAATATCTTTTCTAGAATAGCCGCCTACTTGTTCAGCAAATTGAGCTATTAACATTTCTTTTTCTTTTTCTTCTACATCTGCAAAAAACTTTTTATCTTGAGCTTCATCAGCTTCTTGTTGCTTTATCATCTTTTCACGATTAGTTTCTTTTGACTTTTTACCAAATCTTTTTCCTAAAGCCTTAATTATAGCCCCCATATTTTTTTCAACCCTTTCATAAACTACATCAGGGTTGTCATCAGCGGCAAGCTTAACTGCAATAGGTTTTTTGTTACCTTCATCATCAATAAAAATAAATTCGTCTAAGCCTTTCTTAAAGGCCTCGCCAAATTCTTTATCTAGCCGTTCTCTTTCAGTAGGATTTAAATCTGCATAAACATTTTGAACTGACTGTGGAAGACGGTCTAGATTACTCAACAAGGCTCCTGCCGTTCCTGCAACCCCTGCTGTTTTTAGTCCTGTAGCCAAGGCTGTTGCACGATCACCGCGTGTTGCGGCTCCTGCTATATCTCCAACAAACTGCCCCATCAAGCTAGGCTCTTCTAGTTTTGAAGCGGCTAATTGAATCAGGCTATCATATAAACTATTGGTTTTACCGCCACTACCTTCACGGATATTATCTAATTTTAAAATATCTTCTAAAGCATTTGTGGTTACAAAAACGTCTTTTGAAGCCAGATTATTTGATGCTTCAGTAACAAGATTAGACTTTGTAATTTTTAAATCTGCTTTACCTTTTTTATTTACTTGGGTATTGGCTTCAACAACCGAAACTAATTCTTTTACGGCTTCCTCAAGCTCTTCAGGCTCGTAAGAATCTTTTAATTGTTGTGACAGTTGTTTTGCTTTTTTAGTTTTTGGTTTAAATACTGCCTTTAATAAAGGAGCCACACCCCCAACTGCAAGAGCTTCACGCTCTGGGGGCATCATCAAAGACCCGCCACCAGCTTTCATGTCTCTCATAGCGTCTATCATTCTACTTGCTTCAAAAATAGCACTGTCATCAAAATTTTGAGTTTGTCTATTAAATTCTGCTATTATCCGTTGTCTTTCTTTTTCATCTTTTGCTCTACGCAAGTTTGATTGCATTTGCTCATATAGCTTTATATAGCTTTGTGCATTTTCCTGTGCCGCTGTCATTTTAGTTGTCGGACCACCGGGATTAAAAACTCCACGACCTTTCAGTACGTCTGCCTGAGTCACTTTACCATCGCCTGTTAGATCTGGAAATTCTTTAGCCATCGTCTTTATCCTTTCGTCTTTGAATTACTTGTTCTTTTAATGTAAGGAGGTTAGCCAGAGAACTCGCCTTCCCCTGCCTGCGGAACAGCTCCCGTTCCGATGTTTCCACCGCCAGTGCCTGTAACTCCAACATCCGTAGGTTGTTCAGGTGCTCCTTCAGGGCTTCCCATAGCTCCGGTTGGTTCACCAGTGGGGCTAATCTGTTCGCCAGTTGCTTGTCCAACATTATTTTGCAGTCCTATAATCTGTGCGGCTATTGCCGCTTCTTCAGGGTCATTTAGTATTTCATCAGGATCAAGATCCAGACTATACGCTAGTTCGCTAATAAGCTTTGACATTTTAACAAATGGTGCAATAGCTGGGTTTTGAGCAGTTTGAAGGAACATTGTCAATCGTTGACTACGTACTTCTTTCTGCATAAGGCTGTTTGTACCCATAGCCTTAATTTCTAAATCGCCTTCGGTTTGTAAAGCCCCCTCAAAAAATTGCATATTCCACTGGAAGTAAGCTTTGCCTAAAGGCTTTAGTAAGAAATCATCAAGATTTTTTACAACTGTTTTAATGTTGAGTGATGCCGCCCCTAATAACATTGACATTCCTGAAGCAGTACGGGTCATGCTTTGTACGCCTGTCATGCCGTGTGAATAACTAGGAATGCCTGTTTGTTCATCTGCAAGTTGTCGGAATTTGTCAAACATCATCATGTTTTCTGTGGAAGTATTAGGAAACTTTAAACCATGAATCGCTTGGCCTTGCATACCCGACTGACGCCTAAATACTTTGCCGGGATATATTTCCATGCTTTGTCCACCAACAAGCATAGTTTCGTCTACGTCAAAAATTACTGAACCACTAAGAGCCAGATTATCAATAGCCATTCTTGCATGACCATTCATAATCTGCTGACTGTCGTTCATGTTTTCTGCTACGCCTACGCCAAAAAAACTGTAGGGATTTCTTTCGTAAGGGAAAGCATTGTATGGAATACGGTGTGGCGTAAAAGGATTAACAACGGCTCTAAGTACACGACCATTACAAACCCAAGCATTAATTTGTATTTCATCAAGAACATCTACATCATCTGGAAGGTCCATGCCAATTTCTTGAGCATATTCTGCATCCATTAAGCCCCAATATTCAAGCACCTCAAAACGACTAGCGCCCATTTCTGCCATACGCTGATCATCTTTTAACTCATACTCATAATCTTGTTCAGTATAGTTTGGGCCTATCATCATACATTCACGAATAGCTTCTTCGTCAAAGTATGGCATTTTTCGTAAAGCTCTTAGTTGAGAGCGATTTAACTTATGCCTGTGTACCACATACTCACACTCTTCAATATCTGTAGCATTAGGATCAGGAAAGAAATCCCAAATGCTAACAAATTCAATCCTTGGCACACGCACCGTTGTAGGTGTGTAGGTTCTTCCATCTTCACTACCTTCCCACTTATGAAGTGTTTTATTGAAATTAAATGGGCCTTTTACAATTCCTGTGCCAAAAAGAGTGGACTCAAAAATTGCATTGCGTAATTCTGTAGAGCCACCCGACTCATCAATTTGATCGTGAATGAGTTTCTCCATGTTTCTTGCGGCTTCTTTAGCAGGAGATATTTCTGGAATAGTTGGAATAGGTGATGGGCCTTCATCAAAACTAACATTGGCATCATCTGTAAAATCTTCAAATAGTCCTTTTCCAGAATTTATTGTGGCCCCCGGTTTTAATACACGCCCATCTCCTGCAAACCCAATATCGTTAGGATCTTCAGAAGTATATGATGAGGGTGTTGCCGCACTTGTTTCTAAACCGGGAATAGCTTGATCACTCAGGTGCATATACTCACTAACCCCTTCTGGAAGCGGTGTGTGAGATACACCAATTGGAAACTTACCTGTCCCAAAGATTACATCTATAAGCTGACCAAAAGCCGCTAATACTTTAGTCTTTGTTACTTTAATAAAGACACGAGACTTTTCAGATTCTCTGAATCTTACGTTTTTAGGATACAAACCCCTAAAGTTATGATACGCTGTTATCCAACGATTTTCATCAGAGTCTCGTGCTCTTTGTGCATCAGCATATCGTGCTTCAATTAAACCCGCAAGATTAGATTTAATTTGATTGTCTGCATTAATAGACAATCCATCTTCATTTTCTACGGATTCAAAAAAGACGCCATCTGCACTAGCGACTAAAGTATTGTCTTCTGCCATAGTTTTACGGTAGCGTTATAAAGTCAATTACAAATGTAACTGTAGTAGCGGCTGTTGTAAGATTGTTAGCTAAAGGCTTTAAACGAATGTGTAATGTTCGCTCTGAAGAGCTTGCTAAAGAAGCGGCAAGTGTCATAGCCTCTGACGTTGCAGGGCCACCACTCATGTTTGCAAACTTGTTAGCCGCCGCTGGAATACCATTCTCAATAATAAACAAAGGCGTGTTAGCGGCGATTGTTACAGCACTACCACCATCATCAGCAATTGCTTTTTCGTCAATGATTTGTCCACCACCAGCGGAAGTGCCAAGATCAAAATCAATATCATCGCCTGATGCACCCGCAGTAACAAGGTTGCCTGCCGCAATCATAATAAGATTTTTAATGGATGTGCCTGCTGGTTGCGTAAAGCTAACGTCATAAGTTGCGTCTGCTGTTACGGCAATTGTGCCTGTAGTGGCTGTGGCTTGTGCGCCAACTCGTGTTGCAATAGCACGAACATCCCCAACGCTGGGAACTCCTGCATCGTTGCGTACATCAATAACTCCCGGTAGTGCTGACATAATGTTTCTCCTATATTGTATATACTGCGTATGCAGTTGTTATAATAATAACTGTACTTAGCAAATAAATGCCATATGTATTAAAAGGTCGCCAAACTTTGTTTTTCATCAGTATCCAAATGTCCCATCTGCTGGTTGATAAATACTTTCTTGATGTAAACGCCTCATACGACTAAACGTATCATCTAGTCGTGGTCGAGACATAATCAGATACCTTAACGCATCATACGCATGGTCGGGTGCGTGAGTATCTACATCTTCAGGGTTGCTTTTATCCAGAGGAATACTTTGCAGTTCGCGTATCAGGTTAGGACAAGTATTAAATATTTGTAGTTTGGGCCTTCCGCTTTGCTGAACCTTCAAGTATTCGTGGATTTGAATTTTTCCTGCAACTCTGTTTTTATCTGCTCGTCGTAGCTTATGTCCAGCCTTCACGAGCGTTTCTCCAACTGTTGGGCCTGTCTGCCCTGTGCGATTCCAGCAGGCTGTATCTAATACGCCGGGAACACTCATTGGATCGTTTAATTCCATTTCTGCTATAAGATGAGCTAGGTCTGTTGCTAATAGTCCTTTCCGATAGAGTTCTCTGTATATTATCAGTGTGTTGTCATCTCTATCTATTGCACCCCAGACACAAGCTGATTCTGAAGCGTATCCGTAGTCAATACCCTTTAGCCTTTCCCAGTGAATAGGTATTTCATATGGATCTATAATATGTATATTTCTATCAAACTCTGTAAAGGCCGCACCTTCTGCAACCTCCCAATCGCCTTCTAGTAGCTGTCGCCGTTGCGTAGGTGGCAACGCCTTCAGCATTTGTTCGTATCTTCCATCACGCGCTAGATATGGATTATCGTCTAGTCGTGCTGGTATAAACTTTCTGCTAAGGCCGTCTGAACCTATAAAAGTTTCGTTAGGCGGTGAAGCATCTATGTATCTTTTCTTTACCCAATGTGCTCCAACACCACCGGGGTTAGCGGTACACCGCATATATGGTACAATCTCTGGGTCTGTTGTACGCAGTCGAGAAGCCAAGTAGTTCCAAGAAAACTCTGTAGCTTGGTGCGTAATCTCGTCAAACCCAATCCAACTGTACGCTTGTCCTTGGTAACGGTATACGTCTGCATCTCTTTCCAAGAATCCAAATTCTATTTTAGCTCCAGACGGAAAGTTCCAGAGCTTTTCTACTTCTTTGTACTTACAACCGGGAAAGGCTTTCGGGTAGAGTTCACGAGATTTGTCTATTAGTTCCCGTAACTCTGGCATAGAACGCCGCAGGATTAATGCCCTATGCGCTCCCCGATGAGCATAGCGAAGAGGATCAACCAACATCGCATAGCTCTTGCCTCCACCAGCCGCACCACCATACAAAACATCAGTCTCAGAAGCGGCAAGAAAGTCAGTTTGTGGGCCATCGTTGGGCCTAAAGATGACATTCTCTTCTGCGACAGTCCTTAACGCCTTGGGCAAATCAGCAGTTGTTGTTGTTATTTTACCTTCTGCTTTTGCCTCTTTCCCTTCTATTTTCTGCAACGTACTCTTAGAAGTGTCAAGTGACCGTTTATAGTTTTCTAGTTTAGTGCGAGCCTGCGCTAACCGTTTTTCTTTTTTTCGTACAACTTTCCTTGCTTCAATCTGGGCCTTGGTTTTGGAGTGGTAGTTGTAGCCTGTACCTTTTGAACCCTTTGGGCGTCCAGCTTTTTTGCGAGGCGTTCCATCTCTTTTAAGTATGAAATCGCCGTTGTTGTCTCGCATATACGCATCTGGATGCTCTTCCCAATCATTCATACTTAGAAACTATTTTATTTAATCCTGTGTGTGATATTGGGCGTCCCGTGTCATACTCAAGCCATGTGGCCCCTTCACGCAACGAGAGAACTTTATTTTTTACAAGCGGTACAATTTTATTAAGAGCTTTGAGTTCATCTTCAATCTCTTCTAAATGCACCCCATCCTCCATTAGTTTATATCCAAATGGGATGGTGCTACTACTACGCCTCTTCATATTGACCTTCTATAACTACTTCTTTTTTAGCTGGTAGTATAAAAAGTCCATTTGATGTTTGCAAATTTACATCTAGTTTATCTGTCTTAGACAGCCCAACACGGTCTAGGAGCGTCTGAGCGGCCTGTAGACGGACGTTAGCTTGAGGTATGGGGTCTGCACTGTCCATAACCTCAACGAGCTTTAGAGAGGCTTTGGGGGCATTCTGGGCTAATATATTCTCAGCTAGTTCTATTATTTCTGTTTTAAGAGCTTTAACTACGGATGTATATGAGCCTTCAGCGTACCCCGCTAATTCTGCGGCACGTTTAGTATCCCCATTACAGGAAACTAGATTGTCCAAAAAGGATTGCTGTTTTGTTGTCAATTCTTTATTCATACTAGTTATTATATACCTGATTTATAGTTTTGTCAAGCATATCTCTTGACAAAATTAAAATCCATGTGTATAATAAATTATGTAGCCCACCGGGGTACATATAAACCCCCTTTAAAGCTCTTTGAAGTGGGGCGACAATCTGGTTGACATTCAAAATCTTTGAAAATGTATAACAATCCCTTTATATAGCGGGGGGGTACGGGGGCGTCCTGCCCCACCATTCATAACATGAATGATCTTTGAAGGCCTATCAGTCTTGTGAATGCAAACTTTTAGTTATAAAGATATATCTAAAACTTCTAAGATCTTTTGAGATCTCGCGCCCATTCATAATCTGAATAGACTTTGAAGATCTATGGATTCTGTGAATACTGGTTGCCAGCTTATAACACTTTTAAAAGTCTTTATAATTTTTAGCTATATACTAAAAAGGCTATAAAAATTCAAAAGCTTATAACTTTTTTGAAGGCCTGACAGACGCCCTTACTGGTCATTTTTTAACCACCTAGATCTCTGCAAAGGCCTCTAAAACTCGCCACAATGGTCGATCTATTTTGCTGACCAGTACCCTTGATTTTGAAACCGTCTCACTACGCTTCTCTCCTGAGATCCTATGCGATGCTACTGGTTAATTTTTAACCACTAAAAACCTTCATTTTAGACTTGGCACACTTCTTGCATTAGCAAGATTCATGCCAAAAACCCCCGAAATACCTGTTACCTGAGTGTTACCCCCGTGTTACTTTAAGTGTTACCGCACGTAACAGAGTAACACTTTTTAGGCCTCAAATTCTAAGCCAATTATATGTAAGCTATTGATTTATAAAGACTTTTTAGCCTTGGCATAGAATTAGCATTATATATGGGTAGAAGGCCGCGCATTGTGGCGCTGGTCACTAAAACTGAACAGGAGTACCAACATGACATCGCTAATCGACTTTGACCGTGATTCCGGTCTGGGCCTTATAGAATCTATAAGGAACGTCAATCAGGAGTCGCGCAAAGTCGCGGCGCTGGAGCAAGAATTCTTGCGCGCTGGTTTGGCATTGTGGACTAATGAAGAAACGTCCAGAGATGCTGAAGCGATCCTAGTGGAATATTGGCAATTGAATATTGAGGGTGAAGACGCCATCCGGACTGAAGCTCAGATCCGCGCGGCATTTCACAAGGCCTCAGAAGCGATTCACGACTTCACTAACGAAGCGGGTGTAGTGGTAGAAGATGATAAGCTTGTCATTGCTAAGACTAGGGCTAAGCGCAAAGATGCATGGCAAAAGGTTTCTGATGCCGTGAAAAAGTCTAAGCTCCCCAAGGCCGCGCTAGGCCGTGTTGCAAAGGCCGCACTGGTTCAATTGCAGACTGAGCTTAAAGCTCAAAAGTCTAAGTAAGATGCCGACGCCCTCTCCGGAGGGCCTTTCTTATAGATTCTATAAGCTTATGGGATCTATACGAAGGGAGGGTATTACTTCATGAAAAAATCAGATCGCGCACGTATCGCGCGCAAGCTAGGTTATCGCACCGTTAACCTATCGCGCCCCGTTCAAGCCTCACAGTCTAAGCGGGTCGGCGGTAGGCTCAAGCGGGTGCGTATTGAATTTGTAGACCCTGACATCTATCTGTCGGGATTGTGGGATTAGCTTATAGATTCTATAAGGGGATCAAAATGGCTGAGTGTTGCCACGCGCACATTCATGCCCGCGCTGAGTTATCAGAACGGGTAGCGGAATTGTCGCGCAAACATGGGGATATTGGGCGCGAGCTTGATACCATTCTTATTGCTATTGAAAAAGAAAAATGGCACGTAGTCTCTGCGCTTGTGGAGAGACTGCGCGAGAGCTTATAGATTCTATAAGGGGATCATATGAAACATAATCCCGTTGCAAAATATGCGCGGCGGGTAAACCGTCATGCTATCCACCGTGACCGAAAAAAGGATTCGCGGCGGATTCGCTGTGTCAAACATAAAGGGAAACCATTATGACATCTGAAGAAAAGAGACTTAAAGCGCTGGCAACAAAACTGGCTGATATGCTAAGCGCCAAAATTAACGAATGCGAAAGGTTGAAAAACCAATTAGCGGAGGCACGTTGGGAGCTAGATACCATATCTGAAAATGAGTATGTACCAACGGACGCCGACTATTACTAGGGGGCTGTATTTCTTAATTAGCTTATAGATTCTATAAGGGGATTAAAATGTTTTTTCATGCTGAACATGGTTTAGTGTTTAGCCATACGTGCGAGCAATTCTCACAGCTAGAACGTGGGGAGGGTTTCGGTTGCATCAAATGGCGAGACGTTAGCAGTATCTTTGATTGGGTAGTGCGTCAGGGTAAAAGCTATAAACTTTATCCGCGCACCAATCTAGACCAGCGCGATGGGTTTGGTCGTGAGGTTGTCGGGTTTATTGTCGCCAATTATCCCGACTATATCGTTAAAAACAACACAGACTTTTTTGAGCGTTTGGGCTTATAGATTCTATAAGGGCTTATAGATTCTATAAGAAATTTGTGGGAGCTTCGGCTCCCTTTTTTGTGGGAGAAAATCATGCTTTGGTTTTTAAAGATAGCGCATTTTTTGCTGGTCTGTTTAGGGTCAGCGACTGCCGTGTATTGTGTCCTATTGGATTCAATGTTGGGCCTAAGTCTAGGTATTATATGTACTTTTGGTTCGGGCTATTGCCTGCACTATCTTACTCAGATAGAGGTACGGCAGGCTCAAGAAAAGTATTTTTCTATTGGGCTTGAAGTATATGAGCAGGCCTGTGATATTAAAGAGTAGTTTTATTAGCTTATAGAATCTATAAGGGGATTCT
>VTLG01001944.1_pt1 | contig 15672 bp, 17 predicted proteins | sample 4694571 | NCBI WGS metagenome assembly VTLG01 (sample SAMN12604809, study PRJNA352737) | marine metagenome | biome: ENVO:00000447; feature: ENVO:00000209|ENVO:00000569|ENVO:01000036; material: ENVO:00002151; isolation source: viral sequences binned using virsorter ...
GCAAAAAGCTAATAGATGCGTTAAGACATTATCACAGGAAGTATATTGATAAGAATAGAATGTTTAGATCAAAGCCTGTACATGATTGGAGTTCACACGCTTGTGATGCCATGAGGTATCTAAGTGTAGGATTACAAGAGATTAATACTAGACAAACTGCTCCGCAACGTGTAGCAGAGAATGAATATAGGATTTTATAATTATGGGTTTTTTAATGCCAAAAATGTCAATGCCAGCTTTACCCCCTGTGCAACCTTTGCCAGAGCCACCTTCTTCAGAATTATCAGCAGCAGAAAAAGCACAAATTGCGGCAGACCAAGCGGCAAGAGAAAGAAAAAGAAAAGGTCGTAAATCTACAATCTTAACAAGTCCTTTAGGGGTTAAAGAAGAAGCAGAAATAGAAGAAAAAACTTTATTAGGATCATAAAATGTTTGATAAAATTAAAAAGATATTTAAAAAAAAACCAAAAGATAAAAGAGTTTATGATAAATTAAAAGATCATGGCACAGATATATCTTATGAAAACGAAATTAAAAAACCAGAAGTAAAAATTAAAAAAGCCAAAGAAACAAAAGAAACTAAATCATCTATGGTGTCAGGACAATAATATGGGTGGAGCAGTAGCAAGAGTAGCATCAGTAGTTAAACCAAGACCATCACCCCAAGCACCTGCACCTATTAATGTAGCTCCAACAGTTGCAGAAGTTTCTCAGGCAACTGCGACAAGTGCAGATGGTTATGATTCAAGATTAACAAAACGAAAAGGAAGATCGGCAACAATTATGACAGGCTCTCAAGGTATTATGGATGATACTATTACTTTGGGTCGTAAAAGTTTATTAGGACAATAATGGCAAAAACAGATTTAACAAAAAGTTTATTATCACGATTTGACAAATTGCAAAGTCAAAGGCAAAATTGGGAAACGCATTGGCAAGATGTTGCAGATTATATGCAACCTAGAAAAGCAGATGTAACCAAACAAAGAGCCAGAGGTGATAAGAGAATGGAATTAATTTTTGATTCTTCACCTATTCAAGCTATAGAATTATTAGCTGCATCACTTCATGGCATGTTGACTAATCCTTCTACACCTTGGTTTACTTTAAGATTTAAAGATGAAGATGTTGATGGTGAGGATGAAGCAAAACTTTGGTTGCAATCAGCAACTGATGCAATGTACACCGCTTTCAATAGATCAAATTTTCAACAAGAAATATTTGAATTATACCATGATCTCATTACCTTTGGTACGGCTGCCATGTTTATTGAAGAAGATGATGATGATTTAATTAAATTTTCAACACGACATATCAATGAAGTATTTATTGCAGAAAATGATAAAGGCAGAATAGATACCATCTACAGACGATTTAAAATTTCAGCTAGAGCTGCGGTGCAAAAATTTGGCAATAAAATATCAAGCGATATTAGAAGTATTGTTGATAAAGATCCTTACAAAGAAATAGAAATTATCCACGCAGTTTATCCAAGAAAAGATTTTAATCCTACAAAAAAAGATAAATCTAATATGCCATTTGAATCTGTTTACATTGAATTTAAAACAGGTAACGAATTATCAGTATCAGGATTTAAAGAGTTTCCTTTTGTAGTACCAAGATATTTAAAAGCATCAAATGAAATTTATGGAAGATCACCTGCAATGACAGCATTGCCAGATGTGAAGATGCTAAATGAAATGTCTAAGACTACAATTAAAGCTGCACAAAAACAGGTTGATCCACCTCTACTTGTTCCTGATGATGGATTTTTATTACCTGTAAGAACAGTACCAGGGGGTTTAAATTTTTATAGATCAGGTACAAGAGATAGAATTGAACCTTTAAATATTGGTGCAAATAATCCATTAGGTTTAAATATGGAGCAGCAAAGAAGAGATGCTATTAGAGCTGTATTCTATGTTAATCAACTTATGATGCAAGATGGTCCACAAATGACAGCAACTGAAGTGATCCAAAGAAACGAAGAGAAGATGAGATTACTAGGACCTGTCTTAGGTAGATTACAATCTGAATTATTAAAACCTTTAATTGATCGTGTATTTAATATTCTATTAAGAAACAATCAATTACCTCAAGCACCAGAATTTTTATCAGGTAGAGATATAGAAATTGAATATGTTTCTCCTTTAGCGAAAGCACAAAAATCTTCAGAGCTACAATCAATTATGAGAGCAATAGAAATATTAGGCTCACTTGCAAATGTAGCACCCGTATTTGATTATGTTAATTTTGATAATCTTGTTAAACACTTAGCTGATATAGTGGGTGTCCCGCAAAAAATATTAAAATCACAAAGTCAAGTTAATGCCGAAAGACAACAAGCACAACAACAACAACAAGAGATGCAACAAATGCAACAAGTTCAACAACTAGCGAAAGCAGGAGGAGATATAGCACCATTAGCAAAAGCACTACCTGAAGAAGCAAAAGCGGTAGCCAATGCTGATGTTGCATAGTTATGGGAGAAGCAAATAAAAAACTAGAACAATACGTTAAAAATTTAAAAACAAACTATAAAATGATATTCAGTTCAGACGAAGGTAAAGAAGTATTGTCTGATTTAGAAAAGAGATGCCATCATCATACTACCACTAATGTAAAAGGGGATAGTCATGAAAGTGCATATATGGAAGGTCAACGTAGCATCCTTCTATTTATTCAAGCTATGCTACGAAATGATAACGAAAAAGGAAAATAACAATGTCAAATGAACAGACAACACAGCCTTCTGCTGTGCCTGTAGAAACGACAACTCCCTCTACAGCACAACCAGAAACAAAACAAGAAACAACAACAGAGACAACTATATCAGCTACTACTGAGCAACCAGCTCCTGTAGCTAAATCTTGGAAAGATGCAATCTCTCCAGAGTATAGAGATGACCAAAACATTAAAAAGTTTACTGAAATAGATGCGTTAGCTAAAAGTTATATTAACGCAACGAAAATGATTGGTCAGGATAAAATGGTTATCCCAAATAATAACTCAACAGAAGATCAATGGAATGAAGTTTATACAAAATTAGGCAGACCAGAATCTGCAGAAAAATATAAACTAGAAGCTAAATCTGATGTTGTTCCTATGGATGAGGGTGCAATTAAATCCTTTGCCGAGCAATCGCACAAATTGGGTTTGAATAATAAACAAGCTCAAGGCATATTGGAATTTTATAAAAACAGTATGGAAGGCACAGCTAAACAAGCTCAAGTTGATACTGAAACTGCACAAGCTCAAGCTACTCAACAGTTAAGACAAGAATGGGGTAGAGATTTTGAAGCTAAAATAAAACAAGCAGGAGCATTAGCTCAAGCTAATATCAATGCAGATGTTTTAGATATGACACTTCAAAATGGAACAAGGCTTGGAGATCATCCTGATATTATAAAAGGATTTGCAAAGATTGCAAATATGATGTCTGAGGATAAAATTGTATCAACTGAAAGTGAAAATGTTAGTACAGTTAAAGATTTAGAGTCTGAAATAGCTACCATTGTCAACGATAGACAAGGACCTTATTGGAATAAACAACATCCCGATCACGATAAATCGGTGCAACAAGTTTATACTTTAAGAGAAATGGCTATGAGTAATAAATAATTATTTTAAACCCCTTGTATTTTTTTTAAAAATAATGTAAGGGGTTTATATAAGACAATTTGATAAAAACCTTATTGATTGCAAGAAACAATACTGCGGTCTAACAGACCTTAAATGCAAGAGATGCCTGTCTAATCAGACGGAGAACCTTTCTGAATTATTTTAATAATAACAATAATATGGAGAGACAAATATGTCATCACAAATAACTACAGCATTTGTACAGCAGTATTCTGCTAACATTCAAATGCTATCTCAACAAATGGGATCGTTATTAAGAGACAAAGTTAGAGTTGAATCTGTGGTTGGAAAAAATGCTTTTTTCGATCAAGTTGGCTCAGTAACTGCTGTTGAAAAAACAAGCAGACATTCAGACACTCCGCAAATAGATACACCTCACGCTAGACGTAGAGTATCTCTTGCAGATTATGAATTTGCTGATTTAATAGATCAACAAGACAAAGTACGTCTTTTAATCGACCCTACATCAACTTATGCTCAAGCTGCTGCTATGGCAATGGGTAGAGCTATGGATGATGTGATCATTTCTGCTGCACTAGGAACTGCGTTCACTGGTGAAACAGGAGCTACAAGTACATCAGCACAAACAGCCATTGCACATGGCGGTGTTGGTTTAACGATTGCTAAATTAAGAACTGCTAAGCAGACTTTTGATTTAGCTGATGTAGATCCTTCAATTCCGAGAAACATTATCGTTTCTCCGAAGCAGATTACTGATCTCTTAGGAACAACTGAGGTTACAAGTTCAGATTTCAACACAGTCAAAGCATTGGCTAATGGTGAAGTGAACTCGTTTCTTGGTTTTAATTTCATTGTATCGAATAGACTTGCATTATCTAGCACAACTAGATCATGTATAGCTTACACACAAGATGGAATCGCTTTAGGTATTGGCAAAGATGTTAATGCTAGAATAGACGAAAGAAGCGACAAGTCTTATGCTACTCAAGTGTACTACTGCATGAGCATTGGTGCTACTAGAATGGAAGAAGCTAAAGTTCTTGAAGTACAATGTACAGAAGCATAATAGGAAGGATATAAAATATGACAACTAAAAATACAGACCTGGTAGCTAATTTCGAAGCGACTCCACCAGTAGCTAATAACGCAGCCGAGTTGGCTGGTGTTGTTAGAACTGCTCATGGATCGGTAGAACTTGCTGCTGGAGATAGTACAGATAACGACATTGTTATGTTAGCACCCATTCCTAGTAATGCGGCTGTGCCACAATTATTTATTGGCTCAGACACATTCGGTGGTTCGTGTACTTTCAATGTTGGTCTTTATACGACAGCAGGTGCGGTAAAAGACGAAGATGCTTTCGCAACTTCAGTAGCAGATGCTGCTGGAATGACAGATGTTCGTTTCGAAGCTGCTGATCTAAACACTGGTTCTAAAAAGGTATGGGAACTAGCTGGAGACAGTTCAGATCCTGGTGGATATTACTATGTTGCAATCACGTTTGATGCAACAGGTGGTACTGCTGGATCGTTAAATTGGAATATTAATTACGTTGTAAATTAATAAACTAATTGTTACAAATATTAGGGGGGGATCTTGCCTAGCGGTACTTCCCCCCTTTTAGTATGAAGAAGATAGAAGATTTAAAACCTGTATTACATTTTAAAAAAAACGATTATGTTTATAGGTATGTGTTAGTGGACCGCTTTAAAAATGATGCTAAGTATCATTATGGTTTTGACACAAAAGAAGAACGAACAGAAGAAGAGATATTTGCCTTATTAAAAGATAGACAAATAAGAAGAAAATATATTATAAAGGATTAATATGAGCTTATATAGAAATATAAACGCAAGAAAAAAAGCGGGAACATCAAGATCAAAAAAGAAAAGTACAATCACAAAGAAAGCCTACGCAAATATGAAAGCTGGTTTTCCAAAAAAGAAAAAATCATAATCAATGGCATCAGTAGTTGGAATTTGTAATGGAGCATTAAATCAATTAGGGGGAACAACAATTCTTTCCCTAACAGAAGATTCAAAAAACGCAAGGCTTTGCAATTCAAGATACACACAAGTTAGAGATGCCTTATTTAGAACACATCCTTGGAATTGTTTACAAAAAAGAATTGCTATCGCAGCAGATGTTGCTACTCCTGCTTGGGGTTTTTCTTACCAATATACTTTACCTGCTGATTGTTTAAGATTACTTAGAATATTAGATTACGATTCAAACTATAAAGTTGAAGGTAGAAAAATATTAAGTAACACATCAAGTATGAAAATTTTATATGTTGCAAGAATTACAGATCCTAATGAGTATGATGAATTATTAAGAGAAACATTATCTTCATCTCTTGCTGCTGATATGGCTTTTGCAATCACTTCTAATAATAACACTACTCAAAATATGTATGAGTTATTTAAAGAAAAATTAAGAGATGCAAGATTTGTAGATTCAACTGAAGGACAGAATATAGATCAAGACCTTGGCATGACAGATGTTATTGATGCTGGGACTTTTATTAACTCAAGGTATTAATTCATGGCTAGAGTTGCAGTTCAATTAACGAACTTTACAGGTGGTGAATTATCTCCACGATTAGATGGAAGAAATGATCTTACTAAATATTCTTCAGGTTGCTCAACCTTAGAAAACTTAGTTGTCTATCCTCATGGAGCTGCTGCAAGACGACCAGGCTCAAGTTTTGTTGCCGAAGTTGCAGACAGCGATAATAAAACAAGATTAATTCCTTTTGAATTTTCAACAACACAAACTTATATGTTGGAGTTCTCAAATTTAAAAATAAGATTCTATAAAGATAATGGTTCAATTTTAGAAGGCGATAAAACAATAACAGGAATTACTCAAGCTAATCCTGCTGTGGTTACTTCTAACTCGCATGGTTATTCCAATGGAGATGAAGTTGTTATTACTGCTGTGGTAGGAATGACACAGGTTAATGGTAAAAGATTTTTAGTTGCAGGTGTAACAACAAACACTTTTCAATTAACAGATAAAGATGGAACAAATGTAAACAGTACAGGTTATACTGCTTATAGTTCAGCAGGAACAGCTAATAAAGTTTATGAAATTGCTACTCCTTATACAACAGCTCAACTGTTTGATATTAAGTTTGCACAATCTGCTGATGTTATGTATATTACTCATCCTTCTCACGAAGTAGAAAAACTTTCTCGGACAGCTCACACTACATGGACATTAACTGATGTTGATTTTACTAATGGACCTTTTATGGATGCCAACACAACAGCAACTACTTTAACACCAGCTTCTGCTGGAGTAGGAACAGGTGTTGATATTACTGCATCTGCCATTACAGGAATTAATGGTGGTGTAGGTTGGTTAGCAACTGATGTAGGCAGACAAATTTTTTTTAATAGTGGTTATGCAACAATTACAGCAAGAACAAGTGCTACAGTTGCAGTGGCTACAATTACAACTGCATTTACAAATACAGATGCAACAGCAGCTTTTCAACTAGGATCATTTTCAGATACTACAGGTCATCCTTCTTGCGTTACTTTTTTTGAACAACGATTAGTTTTTGCAGGAACAACAGATCAACCTCAAACCATATTCTTTTCTAAATCAGGTGATTATGAAAACATGGATGAAAATATTGGCGGAACAGTAGCTGATGACGATGCAATGGTTTACACGATTGCTTCTAACCAAGTTAATGCTATTCGTTTTATGACAGCAACAAGAACTTTAATTATTGGTACAGCAGGGGGTGAATTTACTGTATCAGGCGGTGGTACAGATAGTGCGGTTACTCCAACTAATATTTTAATTAAGAAACAATCTAATCATGGCTCTGCAAATGTAGATGCTTTAGCTGTAGGTAATGCAACATTATTTTTACAAAGAGCTAAAAGAAAAATAAGAGAACTAGCTTATAACTTTGATGTGGATGGTTACATTGCACCTGATATGACTATTCTTGCCGAGCATATTACTGAAGGTGGATTAACACAAATTGCTTATCAACAAGAGCCGAATCAAATTATTTATGGAGTAAGAGGTGATGGTGAATTAGTAGGATTTACTTATCAAAGAGAACAGCAAGTAACTGCTTGGCATAGACATATTTTTGGTGGAAGATTTGGTAATGCAACAATCACAGTTACTGATTATGCAAATATAGCTAATGGTACAAGAATTGTTTTAACAAAAGTAGATGGAACAACTACAACCTTTACATCCGCTACATCTTCTACAACTGGAAAATTTCATACTGCAACAAGTAATAATCAAACAGCAACAAACTTAAAAACATTAATAGATGCTGATTCTGATTTTACAGCAACAGTTTCTAGTAATGTTGTTACCATTACAGAAACATCTCCATCATCTACAGGATTTTTAACAATTAAATCTTTAGACGATGCTACTCGATTAGCAAAAACTGATGAAGGTAAAGCTGTATGTGAAAGTGTTTCTGTTATACCTACTGATGATACCGAGTATCAAGTTTGGGTTATTGTTAAAAGAACAGTTAATGGAATAACAAGACGATATGTAGAATACTTAAATGTATTTGATTTTGATGAAACCGACAATACAACATTTAATTTTTTAGATAGTGCATTAAGTTATAGCGGTTCAGCAGTTACAACAATTTCAGGTTTAGATCACCTTGAAGGACAGGCTGTTGGAATATTAGCTGATGGTGCAACGCACCCAGATAAAACAGTTGCAAGTGGATCTATTACTTTAGATCGTTCTTCTAAAAATGTTAAGGTTGGATTAAATTATACTTCTTTATTACAAACCATGAGATTAGATGCAGGATCTCAAGATGGCACATCTCAAGGTAAGACTAAAAGAATTTACGATATTACAGTTAGAATGTTTGAAACTATAGGTGTAGAGGTTGGACCTAATCTAAATGATTTAGAAAGAATACCTTTTAGAAGTTCTGCTGATCTTATGGATGAGGGTATTCCACCATTCTCAGGAGACAAACAAGTTGAATTTAGAGGTAACTATGAAACAGATGGGTTTATCTTTGTAAGACAAACTCAACCTTTACCTTTTACTATTTTATCGTTATACCCAAGGTTAGCCACAAATGACGGATAATATACTACATATAGTGCCTTACATTGCAAAACATGGTAAGATTATTTTAGCCAATCAAATGAATCATGTACTTATGGATCAAGATGCAAAATTTGACGGAGAAGCGATGGAGCTAGAACAAAAAGGTTTAGCTTACACTTGTATCGTTAATGATGAGCCTATTGCTTCTTCTGGTATGAAAATTATTTGGGATGGTGTTGCAGAAGGATGGGTACTCGCAAGTCATAAAGTTTGGCAGCATCCTCTTTTAGTAGCACGAGCAATTAAAAAAAATTTTACAAGACTTGCAAGAGAACATAATATAAAAAGAGTTCAAACTGCGATAAGAGCTGATTTTAAAACAGGTTTAAAATTTGCAAAGTGGTTAGGATTAGAGGAAGAGGGTTTAATGAAACACTATGGTTTTGATGGCTCACATCATTACAGATATGCGAGGATTTTCTAATGACTTGGGTAACAGCAATAGCTTCAGTAGCAGCAGCACAACAAGCATCAGCAACTGGTAAATACAATCAAGCAGTACAAAATCGTAATGCTATAATTGCAGAGCAGGAAGCTGAACAAATAGAAAAACAAAACGAATTTGATCTTGCTAGATTTGATCAACAGTTTGCTCAATTACAAGGAGAAACAAAAACTGCTATATTAAAATCTGGTGTCGAGCTTTCAGGATCTGGTTTAAAAATATTAAGATCAAATGCTGAACAAGCTGAAATTGAAAAAGATATATTAGAATATAATTCTAAAGTTGCTCAATCACAAAAATTAGAAGAAGCTAACTTTGCTCGTATGTCAGGACAAATGGCAAGAATGGAAGCAAGACAAGCACAAATAGGATATTATGCTCAAGCTGGTCAAAGTTTATTAACAATGTCAAGTGGATCTTCTTTTGGAACTAAACAAGATTCAGGATTGGTGGTAGCTCCTTAATGAGAGATTATAAATCAGAATATAATAATTACCACTCTAAGCCAGATCAAAAAAAAAATAGAGCTGGTAGAAATGGTGCAAGAAGAATTATGAAAAAAAAATATGGTAATAGTATCTTAGGTAGAGATGTGGATCATAAAGATAGAAACCCTAGAAACAATAGTAAAGGTAATTTAAGATTACAATCTAAATCTTCTAACAGATCAAGGAATCAATAATGCCAAAAATACCAACATACACAGCAAAAGGCAGACCTACAGCAGAAGTTTCATCTGCAAAAATGAATTTAAAATTATCTCCTACAGCTACAACTGCCGCAGCTTTATTACCTGCTGCTCAAGCTATTGATGAATATTATATTAAACAAAGAAATTTAGAAGATAAAACGGAAGCAAACAAAAAGTTTTTTGAAATTCAAAATAAAGTAGAAGAAAGTCAAGACAAAGTTAAGTTTGATTTTAATCAAGATAGTGCAATTAATAATTTTAATATAGATTATAATGCTATTAAAAATCAAACTCTTTCAACAGTAAAAAATAAAAGAGTAAAAAAAATATTGGAAACAAAATTAGATATTGAATACCCAGAATATTTATTAACAGTTAAAAGAAATTCAAGGGACGCTTTACAAGCAGAAAGTATTGCTAATCAAAATTCTTTACAAGAAATATTAATGTCAAAATATTATCTTTCTGATGATGAAAATAAAAAAATAGATATTAAAAAAAAAATTATTAATAATGAAATTGATTTTAGTAATACTTGGGAAACAGGTAAAACTGCATTAGATAAATCTATCAATGCAATAGAATCAGATTTATTTATCTCTGATGTTAATAAAGATGTTAATAATAAAAATTATAGTAAGGCTTTATTTTCATTAAAAAATATTGAATCGTCTAAATTTTTAGATAGCAATAAAAGAATTGAATTAATAGAAAAAATTCAAAATAAATATAATGAAGATTTATCTTTAAAAAATTTAGATAATATTTTTTTATTAGACCAAGGACCAGCTGTTATTGGTGTTGGTATGAAAAACATTAATAATAAACAAATAACTAAAAAAGATTTAGAAAATACTGCAAATAGATTTGCTTTAGAAAAAAATTTAGATGGATCTTTAAAATATACAACAGCACAAGTAATAGAAAAATCAGTAGCAAATAATATTAAAGTTCCATTGTATGTAGAGACTTTAGATGCGGGTGGGAATATAACAGACACATCAAATAAAAATGCCACATTAACAGGTTTACAGTTATATCAAACTTATAAAAATCAAAATGCTTTACAATCTTTAACTTCTGTTTCTAAAATAGGAAAAGACGATTTAGAAACATATCAAAGATTAGATTTTAGTATGAATGTTATGAAACAAACATTTGATCAAGCATTTAATAATGAATTACAATATAAAAACAATCCTGATAAATTCAAATTATTAAAATCTGATGGTAAGGCTGTTACTGCAAAAGTAGCAGAATTAGATTTTCCTGGTGTTACACCTTTTGAGTCTGGACCTGAATTTGAAAATGAAGCCTATGCTAATATCATTATAAAAAATGTAGCAAATAATGTTATGATTGCTACTGGCTCAGAAGCAACTGCATTAGAATTTGCAAAAGATTATGTTGAGCAAAATTATAGAGTTGATGATTTCAAACAACTTGTTCCAATTAATAATACTTATCCAGAGTATCATGATAAAGCTATTAAATTTTATATAAAAGATTTATATGAAAGTGGAAGAATAAATAAAGAGCAACATAAAGAAGAAGATATTATACCTGTTTATTTTACATCTGGATCTTTAACAAGTAATCAAGGATTTGTTTTAAGAGATAAAAACACAGGTGTACCAATTACAATAGATGTTATTGATCCTATGGGTGATTTTGATGAAGGTAATTATGACAAAGCAAGATTTACTTATAAAGATATTGTAGAAAAAATATATCCTTTAGCAAAAGATGTTAGATATAAAAACTTTATCAATGAATATAATATAATTAAAAAAAGAAAAAGTGATCTTGATATTATAGCATCAGAAGCAAGAGGTTATTATTAATGGCAACGGATGAATTAAATACAATAATTAATCCTTTAAAAGAAAAATCTGATAAAATAGAATTTACTGTAGATAAAATGGGTTTATCTAATCCAGCTCAAACTATACCAACAGATGTAGATTATTTTTTAAGAAAACAAAAAGGAGAATTAGAATCTAAATTTACTTGGAGTGAAGCATTATCTAAGTCTTTCGAAATAGATAATTTAATAGGCTCTGGTATTAATAATTTTGGCAAAGAAGATGGCTATGCAATAGACTTTGATTTTTCCCCAACAAAAGAAATGGTAAATAGCATAGATAAATACCCTGAGTACATAAGAGATGCTTTTTATGATGCAAAAAGTGAAGAACATTTTTTTGATATAGAAAAACAAGTACAAGAAAGATTAGAAATAGAATCTGAAATATCTAAATTAGGCTGGAAAGGCTTTGGTGCAAGAATGATTGCGGCTGTAGCAGATCCTGCTGCTATACTTTTATCTGTTGCTACTATTCCTCTAGGTGGTTATGGAGCTTATGCAACACTTCCTAGCAAAGTAACTAGATTAAAAAGAGCATTAAAATTTGGTGCTATTGTAGGTGGTGAAAATGCAGCAATAGAAGCTGGTCTTGTTGGTTTGGATAAATATAAAAATCCTATTGATATACAGTATGCTCTTCTTGCTGGATTTGGATTAGGTACTCCTGCTGGATGGCTTGGCAGAGTAAATGCAAAAACAAACGCAACTCCAAAAGAAATAGTTAAGTCTTATAAAAAATTAGATAACGCAGCAGAAAAATATAAACAAACATTAGAGCTACAAGAGGTACAAGAGTTTGCTACGAAACATAATTTAGATTTAAACCCTGAATTTATAAAAAATAAAAGAATGATTTTAAATAAAGAAGCTAATTCAATGAATCCAAAAGTTGTTGATGATCCTAGAAATATTCCAGGAGAGGGAAGTTATTGGGAAGAAGTATTTAAAAAAACACATTTTAGATTTGACATTTCTTCACAACTTAATAAATCACCTGATCCTTTAATTAGAAGATTTAGAGAAACATTTGTTAATGATCCTGTAGTTGGTAACACTAGAGGAGATACAGCTATAGATTGGAAAAATAGAACTCAATATCAAACTATGTATGATTATAATAACTATAGAGAAATAGCTTTACGATCTTTTAAAAATGCAAATAAAGATGTTTCTTTTAAAAGTCAATTTGATATTGAAGAAAGATTTGAAGCTCTTATGTCAGACTTAAAAGAATTTCCAGATAGATTTGATATGTCAAATGAAATTACTACTGAAATGAGAAAGTTGTCATCATTAGCTGCTAAAGCATTTGATGATACTTTAGATGTTGTTGCACAAACAGGAAGAGAGGGTTGGGATGAAATAGCTGGTAGAAGAGTTCCTAATTATATTCCTCATGTTCATTCACCTAGTAAAGTTATGAAAGCTATAGATAATTATGGTCAAGATCAAGTTGAATTAGTTTTTGCTAATGCTTTGAGAGATATGAAAGGTGATCTAGGTAATAAATTATTTGCAAGAATGATTAAAAGAATTGTAGCTAAAATAAGTAATGCAAAATATTATGGTCAAGAATCAGATTTAGCAAGAGCATTTCAAGGATCTAATACTGCTGTTGTGAGAGAATTTTTAGAAGGATTAGATTTAACTGAAGAACAAATACAAATTATATTAAATAAAATTCAAAAAGGCTCTGGTAACACTTTAGATAAAAATGCAAAAACAAGATTACCTATTCAACTCAATGAAAGAATAGATATAAAAAATATTAAAACAGGCACAATAGATTCTTTGTCAGTTAAAGATTTAACAGAAAGAAATCTTACAAGATTATTAAAGAGATATAATCAACAAGTTTTAGGTGCAGCAGCTATGGCTAGATTTGGTAATTTTAAAAACAACAAAGAATATTTAGACTTTTTAAAAGATGTAAAAGAAAGAGGAGAAGCAAACCCTAAATATAAAAAAATATACAGAGATGTAGAGAATATAGAAGTGGTAGTTTCATCTCTTACTGGTAAACAATCTCCATTAGAAAGAAATAGTGATCCAAGTGGATTTATGAGAAGAGCAACAAGACTTGCTGGAGATTATAATTTTTTAAGATTATTTGGTCAAGTTGGTTTTGCACAGGGTGCAGAGCTTTATCAGGCAATATCTGAAGTTGGTTTAAAAACATTTTTAGAAGCTAATCCAGGATTTAAAGATGTAATGGGTAAATTAAGAGCAGGAAAAATTAAGTTTGATGATGAAATTTTAGAAGAATTAAGGTCTCAAGGAGTTCCAGTTGGATTAGATAAATTTATGCACTCACCAGTAGGAAGGTTAGATAATGAATTAGATATACCATTAGATTCTACGGGTAGTAGATTGGATGCAGTAGAACTAGCTTCAGCAAAAGCTAAAAGATTTGTATCTGATATATCTTTTTTAAATCCAATGACTATGTATTCACAAATTATAGCAGGTAGAGGGTTAGCATTAAAAATATCTAAAAGTGTTAATAAGTTAATTAAAAAACACAAAACAACTAAAATATTTAATAAATTATCTAAAGGAGATCAAATTAGATATAGATATTTTGGTTGGAATGAAAAAGAATTTAATTCTATAGCAGATCAAATCAGTAAACATTCAGTTTACAAAGATGGTAAATATCAAGGTATTGGTTTAGATGATTGGACACCTGATGCAAGGTCTCATTATAGTGTTGGTATGCAAAGATTTATAGATCGTGTAGTTCAAAGAAATGATGTTGGTGCAATGAATAGATGGTTTACAACAGATTATACTAGAATGATTACGCAGTTTAGAACATTTACACTAGGCTCATATACAAAGCAATTAATGAATAGACTATATGTTCTTGCAGAAACAAGAGGTAAAGATTATCACACTTATTCTGCTTTTATGGCTTCCATGATAGGTGCTGTACAATTCTACGCAGTACAAATTTACATAAATTCTTTTGGTAGAAGTGATCAAAAACAATATTTACAAAAAAGATTATCACCAGAAAATCTAGCTAAGATAGGTTTTCTTAGATCATCTTGGTCATCATTAATACCAGGTGCAATAGATACAGCATTATATCCATTCTTAGATGATTTACCTTTTTCTTATGGAAGAAATACAGAGTTAGCATCTCAATTTTTTAGTGGCATACCCACAATTAATTTAGTTCAAAGTACAATTGATACTACTAGAAATTTAACAAAATTAGCTTTTGACCCAACTTATCAAGCATCAAAAAGAGATATACAACAAGGTCTATCTTTGATAGCACTACAAAATGCTTTGATAATTAAAAATATTAACAATATAATTGTTGATGAATTATCAGAAAAATAATATAGAGTAATAACTATGACTATATCTTCAACAGTAGTAAGACAATTAACAGCAGGTGATGGTAGTACAACTAACTTTACCTATCCGTTTAAGATATTTGCAGATTCAGATTTATCAGTTATCATAAGATCCTCAACAGGAACTGAAACAACTAAGACTATAACAACCCACTACACAGTTGCAGGAGCAGGTGATGCTAGTGGTGGCTCAATAACTTTCACATCAGGAAACACTCCCACAGCTACAGAAACTGTAGTGATGATTAGAGAAGTCCCGCAAACCCAAGCAATAGATTATATTGCTAATGATCCATTCCCTGCGGAGAGCCATGAAGAGGGTTTGGATCGTGCAACAATGACCATTCAACAAATGCAAGAAGAGTTGGATAGATCGTTTAAAGTTTCAAGAACAAATACAATTACAACACCAGAATTTACAGATGGTGCTACAACAAGAGCATCTAAAACTTTAGGATTTGATAGTTCTGGTAATTTAACAACAGTTGCAGACTTTCTACCTGCTGGTGGAGATTCAGCAATGTTTCAATATTCAACAACTACTGCTGACGCAGATCCTGGAGCAGGA
>VTLG01008186.1_pt1 | contig 15670 bp, 28 predicted proteins | sample 4694571 | NCBI WGS metagenome assembly VTLG01 (sample SAMN12604809, study PRJNA352737) | marine metagenome | biome: ENVO:00000447; feature: ENVO:00000209|ENVO:00000569|ENVO:01000036; material: ENVO:00002151; isolation source: viral sequences binned using virsorter ...
CAGCAATACCTGGGTACTGCCATTTTAAAATTTCTTCATCGACTTGTGGAGTTTCAGATTCTAATAAGGATAACAACACTCCTTTTTGTTGATTCTCATCTGTCATGTAAGTTGTTGGATCATCATTTCTAAATTGTTTCACTAGCGGTTCTGCCACTGCTCCTGCTGCAGCAACTGCTGCAAACGGCGCAGCTTTCACTCCGCCTCTACCCAAAGTTTTTAAAAATCCACCAGCAGCAGTTTTAAGTGAGTTAATAGTTTTGTTTGCAGGTAATCTAGATATTTGTTCTGTGGTTTTAATTGGATCGGTTCTTAATGCTGTTTCCATTTCAGCAACACAACTACTGCCTGCTGCAAAACCAATTCTTCCACCTTCAGCTCTAAAAATATTACAAACGCCGCCTTTATTTGTTTTAGCTGCTGTAAGAACCAACTGTCTTAGTTGATTATGAAACTGAGGTAATTTTTCTGCTCTACTTTGAAAAATAGTCTGAGTAGCTTCAGGTAAACGTGTAAATTCCTTAGACTCTTTAAATCCTGGAGTCTTATTAAGGTAATCAATATATTCTCTTGCTTGAGTAATAACCGGTCTCTTAACCATATTAATATTTTTAATATTTACGTCTTTAATGTTTCCTACTTTGTCCACGACATATTTAGGATAAGTCCCTGGATACTCGTTTTTAAATTTTGCTATTTTTTCGTTAACCGTTTTTATAATGTCTCTTCGTTTTGCTAAATCATTGGTATTAAATGCATTGTCCAATAATCCTGTCACTTGAAGATCGAGTTGTGGACCTTTGATCAAACTGTTAAAGGCTTTGGGAGCAGGAACCACGGCCTTAGCTGCTTTTCTTATTTCTGATAGTAATCCAGTAGAAATGGCTTGTCGTAATCCATACATATGTTCAGGACCTGCAGCATATTGTGTACCAATGAGTTGAGGAAATAATCTCTTAAGAGGATAGGTCATATTTTTCCTCACCATGTTTTGATATTCGTTATAAGTCATGCCTAGAGACTTCGCAGCCTTGGTCCAAGCTTCTTTAACACGATCATATCTCAATGGGCTTTTAATTTTTTTAGAAGGCGCAACTAGTTTCCGAATTTCCTCTCTTCCAGTTTGTAAACTTCCCAAGGTAGCTCCTTCGCCCCCTTTAATCATAATCACTTCTTGACCCGGTCGAAGTTTAATTCCTTTACCGGCATAGCCTTCTGTTGCTCCATAAGCTGTAATGGCCCTAGGATTATTTTTCTTGAACCATTTAACAGCATCAGCGTAGAGGTTTTCAGTTCCTCCTTTTTTACCTACATATTTAGCTTTATTGTCTTTAATAAATTTATCAAATTGTTTTTTAACAACAGCTGGGGAAACATTTTTTTTATTTCGCTCTAATAGTTTTATTAATTCTTTATCAGGGGGTCTTCCTGGATATGTCGAAATTTTTCCAGTTGTTTTTTGAGTATAGTCTCTGGAACTACTACCAAAAATAAAACGGCTAATGGATGTATTAAGAGTTCGTCTAGCAGCAGGAATCTTCTCTCTTGTTCCACCAAAAATATCAACCTTATTTTCTTTGGCCCATTGGCGAGCAATATCTTTTACTAAATATCCTTCTTGTAAGAGTTTTAAAACATAAGCTCGTGAAATTGTTTTTCCACCGAGTATATTATAGGTATCAGTATAAGCCATTATACCTCCAAGATCCCGGCGAGACCGCCTTTGTTTAAATGATCACCCATAATAGATCTTAATCTAGCTGCAATGGTTTTTATATAATCCGTACTAATGTCTCCTGAAGTCATGTATTTTTTAGGAATAATCACTTGTCCCCCTAATCTAGGAATATCGAGTCTTTCCGAAAGTTTAGTTCCTATATTGAATTGTTTTGAAGGTAAATCTAAATATTGGACTAAACCAGATTTAGTTCCTTGTCGATGAGCATACCATTTAGCATCCCCTAAGTTAGTTGTGAAAAATCTTCCTTTTAAACTAGGAGGATAAGCTTTCCCCTTCAACATACTCCATCCTTTATGAGCGGGTTCGACTCCTCTCCATACTCGAGTCAATCCTGGAGCGGCTCTTAATCCTAATCGTGCAGCTAAGGAAGCAATGCCTAACATTACATCAAATCATAGCGATTGATCGTGTCATTAACTTCTAAGATCTTCGCTAAGCCTCCACCTGCAAACTGAGGAATCAATTTAACATGTTTTAAAATCATTTCCGCAAACTCATCGGGACGGGCTGCGGTGATATCGACTTGATTTAAAAAGTCATCGTATTTCAACATACTTTCCCCATAATACTTTCTCATCATGTCTAGAGGTTCCCCTTTTCCTTCTTTCAACATAAACAAATCTTCCGGTTTAAGATTCAATCGGGTATCTTTTAATAAAAGATTTCGGGCAATCGCTCGAGACATTCCTGTTTGTTGATCTAGGACACCCATGTAAGCTTTAACATCCCCGGGCCCTGGTTCAGGGAGCGCGGACGAAATCCCTGAGCCCCGTTTCGGGAACTGAGAAATCGTCGCCATCGGTAATGGAGGCGGCTCTAAAATATTTTTAATACCGCTTAAATTTTTTCCTAAAATTTCGGTTTGAATGGTATTGAGTTTACCGGCAGTGGCATAACTCATGGCATCCTCGGTGGCTTCAATGAGCGCGTCTCGGGAACCAAGGTTCGCAGGGGTTGCTCGTTCTAATCCCGGCAAAGGGCGCTGGAACAAGGGATTCTTATTAGGGCCTGCTCCCAAAAAACTGACATTGGTTCGAGTTCCCATAAATTTATTGGGGTTCGCTCCAATACTCTTTGCCAAATCCATTAATAGTTCGATTGTAAATCTTCTAGCCATAATAATTTAAATTCGTTCGCTCAATTTTTTCATCCTTGTAATCTTCAGGGTGAGCTACAAAATGCCCACCTCTTAAACGCATAATGGCTTGTGTGGTTGAGTCCACATAGTCATCATAATCCCCATGAGGGAATGCCGCGCATTCCTCAATGACTTCTTGCGCAAATTGTTCGTGTTTCGGAGCCCAAATCTTTCCTGCTTCGAAAAGCGGGGCAATCGAATTCACTCTGATATGCTTATCATTTCCTTTTGACGGCGTAAAGTTAATAACAGGGATGTCCATCTGTCTGAGCTCGTGCGTCAGAGGGATCCCTGATGCCTTGGCCTCGATCAAGACGATATCCGGACGCCACCATTGATATTCGGCTTGAGCCTTTCTTCGAAGTTCGGGGAACTCGAACCGATCTTTAAATGCGTTTAATAAAATTACATTTTGACCGGAGTCTTCAGTTCTAAAAACACCCCATGTGGTAATAGCTGAATAATCAGCAGATTCTTTTTTTAAGAAAGCCGTATCATAAGACTGAATAATAAAATCACAATGAGGTGGCTCGTTTTGTTTCCAATCTTTCCACCACTCTCGTTTTAAAATAGCTCCTTCATCAGCGGTTGGAGACTGCATGTATTGAGCATTCCATTTTCCAATACTAATAGAAGCTTTAACAGAATCTAATTCTTTTTTCTTCCAATACTCTGGCCACACCGGTTTATTGTTAGGAAGGATAGCTGGAAATTCTACAACATCCCATTCATCTCCCTTAATATCTTTTTGAGCTTTAACTAATTGACCTGTGAGATCTTTAGTAGACCATCGGGTCATTACCAAAACAATTCGGCCACCGGGCTGTAAACGTTGACGGGGTCCGGAGGTATACCATTCATAAGCTTTATCAAAAGAGTCACGACTTAGCATATCCTTTTCTTTATGTGGATCATCAATGATAAGTAAGTCCGCACCTCTTCCAGTCATGGCACCTCCTACCCCTACTGCAAAGTACTCACCTCCTTGCGCTGTTTCCCAGCGACCCGCTGCCTGTGAATCTTCTCGCAGCGAAGTATCGAAGATCTCCCTATATTCAGGAGAATCAATTACGTGTTTAGCTTTTCTTCCAAAACGTATAGCTAGTTCTGCTGTGTGGGTTGCTTGAATAATTTTTAAATTAGGATTCTTCCCAATCATCCAAGCGGGTAGATAGTTAGATGCAAATTCAGATTTTGTGTGTCTAGGAGGCATATTCACGATTAAACGTTTCGTCTCTCCTGTAGAAATTTTATTAAATTTTTCTGCAATAACTCTATGGTGATAACCACTAATAAACTCGGGCCAAATGAATCTAACGAACTCTAAGAAGTCATTATGACACTTCTTTTTATTCTCGAGTTGATCTGCCTTTAAATAAGTCTTTAGGTATTCTTTTTGTTCCGCTAATGGTAATTTTTTTATAAAATTTATGTCATCTATCATGATATGGAACCATTTATAAAAGTTCTACCATGAGAGTCTGAATTAAGCAATAAAGGGAAAGTAGTGGGACCCCTTTTTTTGTTTTTAAGGGGGTGGGCCCTCCCCGAAATTCTGAGGTATGCAGAAACTGGGACCCCTCCCCGTGATGGGGTGGGCCCGCCCCCGATGCCCGACCTATGGGGGGTGGGCCCGCCCCGAATGGCTACAACTTGCACGAGCTATGCAAAAATAACATGGGTTAATGTAGGATTTTACTTGACACACAAATAGAAAGAGGCGGATTACTCCGCCTCCTTCATGTATAACTATTGGGATAGTTATTCTTTAATTAAGTGTAGCACTTATTAACTGTCTATCATTTGTTTTGAAACAGTTCTGTAATACTTTATATTCAAGATCATCTTTTAATTCTTGAGCCAAATAATCTGACGCAATAATCTCAATGACAATATTAAGTTTTACTTTCTTTTGAAAACGTTGAGGTTTCACTCAACACCTTTAACAGTTATTAAACCAGTAGCTTGACGCCATTGGTTTCCATTTTCGTTGGGTTCAGCATTACAATCCCAATAAATAAAGCAAGGTTTTTCATCTTTTGAAACAAAATATTTTCCTTGCGTATCAGTATTGGGTTTAAACTTTAAACCTTTACGAGTTATAATCTTACTATGCTTTTGAGCATAGTAAGTTATATAGAAAGTTTCTGGAATTAAATCCATCTTTTCACTAGAATCTAATTTCATCAGTTTCCTCACTTTCTATTTTCTTTATTTCTTCAACCTCAAACTGTCCAAATGCATTGAACAATTCATACGTTGTATTTTCTGCGTCATTTAGATTTCTCAATGAAACTAAATACTCACTTGCTTGTTGCAAGCTATTAGCAGTTTTTTTGATGTTGTAAGCAGTAGGTATATTTTTGTATTTAATAACCTCTACTACAAGGATTGTCTTATCCATATTGCTTTCTCCTTTTTTGTTATACATGGGATAATATTACTATATCCCATGTATGAAGTCAAGAAGTATTTATTGCTGTGAATGTTGTTGTTTTTCGTATTTTATTCTAGCCGCGATTTTTTGCTCTCTTGTTTGAGATTTATTCTTCATTGATCTCAACATTTCAGCCGCATTTTTAGGATTGTATAAAGCTAAACCAGTAGAATTAGTTCTAATGATTTCCGCCTCATCTAAATCAAGTCCGCTTTCTTTTGCAAACTCAATCGCCTCATCAAGATATTTCCAAGCTTTTAAACAAGGTTTAATAACTTTATTCATTTGATCTAAAACAGATTTAATCCATTTATAATGTGCCATGATTAATTGACCTTTGGCTTGTTGCCAGATTACAAAAGTTTGAAACTCATCTTTTGAAACTGGTATCTGTCTATCACGACAATATTCACGACCAATTAAATCCAACTCATAGTCATTGTTCCAATCTCTTGCATGAGAGATTTCATTTCCTTTGCCACCACTAAAGCCCAATGCTTTTTCGTTTGCGTCATTGAATTTAGTTTGGTGTGGATTTGAGTGCTTGCCCTCCATTTCAATATTAATATCTGGATTGCAATTTTCTTTTGCTTTCAACTCATCTCTAAAATAAGCATAAGCAAAATCTCTTGATGATGGATTATAACTATCAATATCATCTTGACGATCAACTCCATCAACGTCACCATTCAAACGAAAGTCAAAGTGTTTAGTTTCGTACTTATCATCTTCGTCAGTTGCGTCTTTTTTCTTCATATAACCAAAATGAAAGCAACTATCTTTTGCGATAGTATTCACGTTTGGATATTTGTCTTGAAGATAGTGTGCCAGTTTGACATCATCTTTTGGATATTGTCTGGTCACACATTCTTGTGCCAGTTTCCAAGTGGCATTTTGCTTGTCTAAAAAACTCTCTCTTAATTGAAAGAATTTTTCTTTCTCTTGCGTGTTCTCTTGTTCCAAGTGTACTCGCATACGATTAGCGATCTTATTTCTATACTCGGAATTAAGTCTTATTCTACTCATTTTTTCCTCTTTCTGTTTGTTGTTGCATATCTGGGATATTATATGAATTAATTTAAGTTGTCAAGGGGGTATGTAGCGGCTGCCTCACCACACCTCGTATTATCTTTTTTTTAGGGGTGGGCCCGCCCATAGAGTGCAGCCGAAAATTTTTTTATTTGACAAGGGATCTGGGATATTATAAGATGACAATGTTTAAATTAATATGAATAAAAACTATTAATAACAATTAGAGGTGGCTTGTAGTTGGTAGACTATATGCACAGTTACAAGCCCCAGAAAGAAAATATGATAGACTACAACTTAGTAATGTATATTGGACTTGGTTTGATCATTGGTGGCTTTTGCTTGTTCTTATATTCTGAACATAGAATTAGAGAATGTGATAAAGAACTGTGGCGCCAACAACAATTACATAAATCATTTATGAGGCATAAAGATGATAGTAGATAGTATTTGGTTTTATCCAATTATGGGAATAGTAATGTTAGCAATACTATACTGGTGGTATTAAATGAAATATTGTCAAGGACCAAACTGCCATACTTATAAAACTAAGGATAGAATACGAGGACCGAAAGGCGCTAAGCATTATCAGACTAGAAGAAGAACAGACTTCTATTATCTTGGCGGCAATGCGTGTTCAATGAACTGTCAAGATGATTGGTTTAGAAAGTTTGGTGAGCAGGCTCTCAATCACTTCGGCAAAATAGTTGAGCCTAAAAAATTAGATTGTGACAACGCCTGGTATAAGGATTATGATTGGCGAAATGGAACTAATCATTATTTCGTTAATGATTTACTAGGCGAACGCGTACGAATTACACAAGAACAATATAGGGACGAAAGTTTTGTTCGCCCTTGAGCCCAGATCTATTGGGTTGAAATAATTGTACTAGTCTGCGGACGCGCGGGCTCAATGGATCTGGGGTCAAGAACTTAAGGACGGCAACGTTCAAAAGGTTGATTATATAAGTCGGGTCCGCTCGCGGATGCTTTAATCAATCTTGACCAAACTTGAGCCCAGATCCAGTTTCCATAGGGCCAAACAATTGTTGCTGGATCTGGGGTCAAGCGGCACGCGGCTTTATTAAATTCATATGAAGCCGCTTGGCCAATTTAGAATGATTCTAAACTACAAGCCCTCAAGCCCTCAAGCGGGTGGGCCCGCCCATTAAAGTATAGAAAAAAATTTACTAGTTGACAGGTCCCAGGCTCTGGGATATAATGGGATCTATGAAAGAAATAATAGTTAGAGGAAAAAAAGTAAAAGTCCCATTTGAGGATGCGGACTATAATTTAGATGGTGAAGAAAATGTAACCATCTCAAACAGATTCAGCGGAGAGAAGGCCACAGTACCAGGATACGCGGCCGCTGTTTACGATGTGATTATGGGTGCTGAGCAATTCCAGCAATGGGAGACCCACAGGAAGGGCCTGGATTGGTTCGCAAAGTACTTTCCAGAACAATATATGGTGCTACTTGATTAATAAAACATTCAAACAATTAAACGCTGAGCGCGCTGCCAGGCGCGCCCGGCCATCTAAAAAAATAAAACTAAAAAAATTAATTAAAAAAATCAATAAAGAAAATGCGCCACCGGACGGGTGGAAGCCTGAAGATAAGGCTTCAAGCGCCCGAGCGGGTGGGCCCGCCCCTAAAGGCTCAGGCAACAAGCGGCCAAGCTTGACAGGCTGCAAGCTGTAGGATATTATAAGATATGACAAAGAAAGAACGTGAAGAATTAAAACAGGACCTGGAGCTCTTAACTAAAGAAGAGTTGATTGAGATCCTGCTGGACCATGAAGAAAAAAGAAGCAAGTAAAATCACCGGAGGACTGTCAGCTCCAGGCAAGATGCCTGAGGGCTCATATAACCTGCCAGCTGTTGCATGTATTACAGGTGCGAAGCTCAGGGAGATTCCCGGCACGCCATGCTACGGCTGCTATGCCTTCAAAGGACGATATAATTTTCCAAATGTTAAGGATGCCTTAGCCAGGCGCCTGGAATCAATAACACATCCAGACTGGGTTCAGGCCATGGCTGTGTTGATCAAAGGCAAGAAGCATTTCAGATGGCACGACTCAGGAGACCTGCAAGGGCCCGAGCACCTTAAAAAAATTTTTCAAGTCTGCAAGCTCACACCGGAGACCAGTCACTGGCTCCCGACACAGGAACGAAAGCTCCTGCAATTCCTGGATCCGGCCATAATACCAACAAATTTAGTTATTAGATTAAGTAATGCAAAAAATGACACCGTACCTGGTCAGGCGTGGACGCACTGGTCCACAGTCGTGACGAAGCCCCGAGCAGGTCACGTATGCCCGGCCCCGGAACAGGGCAACAACTGCGGCAGCTGCCGTGCGTGTTGGTCCAAAGATGTCAAAGAAGTTCAGTACAGGCTACATTAGAATGATTCTAAACAAGAAGCATGGAGGCGCCAGGTCGCGCCCGAAAATTATTGACCAGATCCACGATGAGTGGTGCAGGGACAATGGCTATCCAGTCCACAAGCCTACAAGCCTTCAAGCACAGAGACGCAAGACGACAAGCCACAAGCTAAGGGCTCAAGCCTCAAGCCTGAGTCTACAAGCTCCAAGATCCTAGAGCCAGAGTACAAGCGTACAAGCCCAAGGTCCAGGGCACAAGCAACAAGGACAAAGGTATTTTTTTTATGCTTAATATGAAATGATATTTGGTGCGGAGAGAACCGTACCAAATAGGGGTTTTTTGGTGAAGTTGTTTTTAATTCAACAGTGAAAAAGTTCCCAGAAGGAGCATAGCCCAATAGATCAGGAGTGCCGAATAAAGCCCAGTTTTCCAGTCTGGTCCACGAAATCGAGGTAGTTTCATTTTTTAGTTTTTTCCAAAGTTGTCGTTCCGAAATGAACGACTTATCCACCCCAGAACTTTTTTTAAAGTTTACCAATTATTTTACTCATCCGAGCTCTTTCTTGCTCAGCTACGAGGACCAGTCTGTGGCTCTCTCGCGAACCGATAATCTTATTCTCCATCAAATTAATTTCCTTAATGTCTAGCATCTGACCATTAGGCAATTGAATCTGAACCCTGGCTTCACCACTTGTAGGGCTTAGAAAAAACTTATCTAAAGCTTGTCTGAATGTCTTTCCGTTTAGCATTATGATTGTATATATACAAGAAATATATTATATTGACAACATTATGCCGGGACCAAAAAAGTTTCTTACACCCAAACAAACCAAATTTGCAGAGCTCATCGTCTATGGAATTGAAGGTAGTCCTATTACTAAAAGCGAAGCGGCTAGACTAGCAGGGTATTCAGACTTCGCATCCGAAGGATCAAAGCTAACTAATCCAAAATACTTCCCTTTAGTGTGTGCTTACATTAGTAATCTACAAGACGAAGTAAGGCAGAAATATGGCATAACTTTTGAGGGTCATTTAGAAGAGCTTGGAAAGATAAGGGATAGAGGTAAAAAAGATAATAAGAATTTAGCGGCAGCAGCTACAACTGAAATAGCTAGAGGTAAAGCAGCGGGATTCTACATAGACCAGAAGATTATCAGACATGGTAATATTGAGGATATGAATCTTGATCAACTCTATGCTCGTATGAAAACTATCAAAGAACGAAATGAAAAAATACTAGACGCTAAACAACTATTGACTACAGGGGAATCAAAGGCAGAAAATAAAAAGCTAGAAAAAACAACAACACCATCATTAGAAAATAAAACCGATCAGGATTAAACATCTAGTTTTTCCATCTTAATAATACATCCTATCGGGAAAACATTCCTGTCAGAAAAGACTTCATCTTTCTCATCATACGACGCAAACGTCCACACAAACTTCTTCGTCTTTTTATAGATGTACGCGAACGAGACCATCTTGGAGCATTCAAATTTATCAAACTCCTCCCTAGTGGCGTGACCTCCATCGGCAGTGATATCCAACCAAGAGATTTTATAGAAGTAATATTTCTTTTTGTTAATTTTGACATGCTTATATTTTGATTTTTTTCTGAACATAATATTGTATACCCTCTCCTCAATAAATTATAAAATAAAAAACATCAATCATGTGCGCGCGTCCCTTAAGTTGTTGGTATTGCTAGCTTTTTGAGAGGTGTAGTTAAATAACTGTTGGTACATAACGATAATAGTATTTTTGCTTAAATAAGCCTTGATAATCAACCTTCATTTTCAAATTGTATCTTTTGTATCCAATTGTATCCTAGCAAAAGATACAAATTTGAGCGAATAAGTGTTGGTATATAACAATTCTAGCTTTTGTACCAATTGTAACCACTTTTAAAAATTATTTTTTTTATTTTTTTTATTTTATTGAAATAGGTGTATACAGGGGGTACAATGCAATTAATGGCTAATTTCCTTGCTTATCTCTTCATTTTTGTATCTTTTCTCGTTTTCATTTTGGTTACAATTCCTATAATACTCATCCACTTTCTTAAGGAATGCGTGTTGGTAGTTGACAAATTCCTTGTCCGAAACTTCAAAGCGTTGAAAAAACTTATCTTTAGAACACATTAGAATCACACCCTGTTGAATTTTAGTACCATACACATAGTTGTGTGCCATTGCATAAGCACCTAATTGAATAAAATAATCATCTATCCATTCCCTACGTTTGGGCTTGTTGGTTTGCTTGAAGTCTATTATACTTTCACGCGAATTATAAATTCCTACTACATCAGTGGCTCCAGCATACAAATCTGGATAATATAGGGTAACTTCACTGCCCCATATTTCTTCTAAGCCGCTTAAACCTTGATTAATTATCTGTTGAGCCATGGGCTCTGCTTCCCGACCCACGCTGGTCAGGTCCTTGTGCCCTGTTCCCCGGACATACGCCTCCAGATACGTGTGCATGGCAGTCCCTCTTAACGCGGCTATATCTCTCACTCGGTCTGCTGCCTGATCCCCGAGTCGTGCCTTCCATGCCGCTAAGCTCTGTCGCTTCTCCTCCGACTGAGTTGCGGAAATAATCGTGGTAACACTCGGTAATAATTTGTCATTAATATCATAGTGTCTGGACCCCTGGATCAGGGATCGTTGGGATTTAGGGTAGATAAATTTTTTATTCCATTTCATTACGGGGGACATAAGGTTTGTATCCTTGACTCTGGGCCTCCTGGTCATCTTCCCCGACAATGCTTTTTACTTCGGGAACATAATGTTTTAAAAGTCTTTCGACTCCTTGTTGTAGGGTCAGCTTCGACATCGCACAACCGGAGCACGCTCCCGATAGTTTTAAAGTAGCCACGCCAGTATCGCTGGCAAAGTCAATAAAACCAATAGCCCCATCATGAGCAGCAACGCTCGGTGCCACTTTGTCTTGAAGCACAAACTTAATATCCTCAACAATTTCATCTTGTGTTCTCATACCTTATAAAACGTATATCTTAACGTTAACTCTTCTCCTGCTTTAATATCCTTAATCGTCACCAGATTCCATTTCTTTTTAAATTTTTCTCCTGTCACTCCATTCGCGTGAAGTTCTGCTTTCACACAATTCGGATCATTATCATGATTAATAAATCCTCCCAGAGGAGTTCGGATAATCGTATCTTCAATCTTGATATGCGTGGTCCCTAAGTTCGTGGCTTGAGGAATCATGACTTTAGCAAAGAGTCCTAAACCATTGACTTTACTCTGTTTTATGGTCAGTGAATCGGGTAGAGGTTTATACATTAGTGAAGGGTTCCTTTCTTAATATCATAGGGTTCCACATTCGTTTCATAGGCAACCTTCATAATACGTTCGTAATCTTCTGTACTTAAATTCGTTCGATAAAGTCTTTGGGCAATCGCCATCAGCGCGGCCGCAACCATCGCTGGATCTATTTTATGTTCTAAGAGATGCAAGACATGATCGAGAAGATCATGATAAACTTGATCTGCGTCTTTTAAATTTTTCGTCATAATAATCAATAATAAGTTTTGCCTTTTCTTGTTTAACAATCAGATAGGGATAGATCTGGTTAAGAATTCTATAAACTCCGTGATGACACGCGCGCCAACGGTGTTGAGTCTTGAATGTAGGATGTTTGGGAAATTTCTTTAGGTCCCTGTTCCCTTCTCCGGTGGTCTTCATCAAGTAATCAATGAGGCGTCCATCGACCTGCGGGACTTCCATGCGAATGATCATAACATTATGCACAGGTTTCCCAGGACGGGTGTTCCGTCTCATCTTCTTACGTTTACATTCCAACCAGCCTTCTCCATCCACAATCCCTGCGACATAAGCTCGTTCTTCCAGAGACATAATTCTCATAGGAGGCCGTCTTTCCTCATTTTATTAACCAAGTCCTCCATCTCTTTCCGGTGGACCATATTATCAAATTCATGTTCTTCTCGGGCAATCGTCATTTCTTTCTTCAAATATTCTATTTCTTTCAGCGCTTCTCTCATTTCCGGAGAGTTAGTCACTGTGGTTGCCTTCACAATACTGAGTTCGCCCTGTAATTCTTGGCAACGCTTATGTTCTTTTTCGTACTGGTCTTTCCAGTAACGGTGATAATCAATTTCCTTTGATTCTGTCATATACATGTCTCTTTATATCTTTATCCGTTTGCATAATGGTAAGTACATCAACCCCATTATAAGCTTTCACATACGTATTATGTGAAATAGCAATACTGCTTCCACTTGCAAGGAGCGCAAACTCACTGCAACCGGTGAATGCCGTCAGCATCAATAATAATAGTATTATTCGGATCATTTAGTTCTCCTTCCGCTTCACACATCGTACAGTTCATTGTAACTTTTTCATTAAGTTCTTCAACTGATTTATGTGGAATAGTTATGTACCCATTTCCTTTACAACGGGGACAAATTTTATTTTTCTTTGGGTCTTGCTTTGCCATTCAATCTTTCAATCTCCTTATTGATTAAAATATTAATCGTACCACTTCGACTTTGAACGGTATAGGGAGTAATTACTTTTCGGATCTTATCTAAATTTTGGTAACACTCTTTAGACAAAGAAACGTTTTTATATTTACTTATGTCAGTCATTTGTTATATCCTCTTTCATGTTATTTGTTTTTTTAATATAGGATTATTCCCATAAATTACAAGAAAAGTCAATGAAATATATTTTAATAATCTGGGTGTGCTCATTCATAGAGGGCAATGGATGTATGCCTCCTGTGCAATCTCCCAAGGTCTATGACTCTTGGTATGAGTGTACGTTGGCTGCTCAAAATGAAGCGATCGCATTGACGAAAAAACTTGGAGCTAGCTTTATGAATAATTATAAGGCAGGCGTCAAATATTCTTGTAAAGCTTCCAAAGTTATTTAATTCATATTAACCCCTATAGTTTCCGTGCACGTACTCCTATAGGAGCAAAGGCTCCACATCTACCCCCCTACTGATTTCAGAAGGTCTCAGATTCCCGTACAGAGGCTAGCGCGAAGCGTTACATGGACGGAGGTCCTTTTCAATTACTCTGCCAACTCATTCACAAATATGTCCAATCAATAATTTACCATCCGAGGTATAATTTCCTTGCTTAATCCCTGTGCCCCGGTGCGTGGTGTTTACATCCATCCATGCATGCGCCAGTTCCGTACAGTTTAATCCATGGGTTTCAAATTTAATTTCTTCGATTCCGCTGACGCTGAGTAAAAGAATAATTACATATTTCATGCACAGTCTATGCATGCATTTTCAACTTGTGCCGACCATTCATCGGGTTTGGGCATACAGCCACAAAATACACACTCGGTATAAATTACATGTTTCATTTTTTATAATACATTTGATAGATAAACTCATCTACTTGCGCTTGGCTATATTCTTTTTCTCCTTTAGATTCACACAGCCAGCATTGTTTAATTTCATCCTTATCTTTAATGACCATGGTAATATAGCCATTGCCTTTGCACAAAGAACAGATTTCTTTATACGACATATAACCTTGGTCGTCCTCCCTTGCTTCCTCGTAAAACCATCTTTAGATTCTTTTTCCTAGGTCTTCCTCTTTTTTTAACAATTTTTAAATTTGTTTTATAAGGTCCTCTTTTATATCCTGTTCGATAATGACTATGATACATCTTTCTACCTGCAGGGAGTGTGGGTAAAGCAGGATTCTTTTCCACATAGTATCTTGTTCCACTTCTCGTGAGATGCATGTGCTCTTCTCTTTGAGCAATGGGAAGAATCATTTTTTGATGAACATAGTTAGGATCTTTTCCTGCTAATTCACACACTTTTTTAAATTGAGATCCCTTACCTTTAAACCAAGCAATAGCTTTTTTAGATTCTCTCCAATCTGAAGTAAAAATAGCATCATGTGCTGCTTTACTTAGAACACTGGTCCAAAGATAGTGCTCGGGGCTGGTGGTATCTTCTTTTTCAGTCGCGTGTTTCTGATCGAATATCTTCATGCGATTTATTCCCCCAACTAATTATTCTTTCTTGGCCTGGCAGACTAATTTTTACTCCATACTTGCTCCAAGTTTTAGCCATGACGTTAAGCTCTAGAACTAGAGTAGAGTATTGTTTAGTACTACCACCTTTTATCTTTAATGTTATCTTTCTCATTAACCATAATATATGAAATTATGGGAGGTATGTCAAGACTTAATAAAAATTATTTTCCCTGACCACGCGATTTTTTACGTCTGGGTACACGTTTTGAGTATGATTTAGCATGTCTTCCAGGTCTTTTTCGTGTTGATCGTTTTTTATAAAGACTAACTCCAAAGACCGGTCTTTTACGAGCCATCGTCTTTAACTAGATTTAAGACGGGTCGTTCTTGGCCGCTTATAGTAATGGGCATATAGCTGATAACTCCATTAACTTTTTGTTCGTTATCCGTGCCGCATTGTATGCAACGATAAACGTTTTTATAAAGTGAAACGAAAACAGTGGTGGCATGGCACGTTGGACATTCTCCGTTGGTAACCTCAGTCTTGAGTGTGAATCCTTTTCCAATCATAGTTCTTCCTATTATATTTCTTTTTATCTTTAAACTTCTTAGGAGTAAAGTGTTTTAAAAGTCTGGCTATTGGATTTTGTTTATTTCGTATAACCCGACGAGTCATACTTATCTTTAGTAATCTTAACTATTCTCATCTTCTCACTATATTCGTCCTTCTCTACGATCGCCGTCACCTTGCCGCATTGCATCCTCACGTTTTCGGGATTCACTGAACGCTCGACCCGTCTCTTCGCAGCTAAGCAATCTGACATCTTCTGCGACTGAATGTAAGTGTGCTCAATAATACCCCCTTGGTAAAACATGCAAAGCACGACTATCCCCGACAAAACTGTTTCCATTATTCATGACTCCCATTAGCAAAAGTTCTTTGCTTATC
>VTLG01012469.1_pt1 | contig 15669 bp, 22 predicted proteins | sample 4694571 | NCBI WGS metagenome assembly VTLG01 (sample SAMN12604809, study PRJNA352737) | marine metagenome | biome: ENVO:00000447; feature: ENVO:00000209|ENVO:00000569|ENVO:01000036; material: ENVO:00002151; isolation source: viral sequences binned using virsorter ...
GGCGTAAAGACTTAGGCTATGAAGTCAATAAGTAAACTAAAAAAAGAACTAGACAAATGGTTCAGCCTTTTTATCAGATTAAGAGATGCAACTGAAGAAGGGCTTGTACAATGCTTCACTTGTGGGGTTGTAAAATATTATAAAAAAGGTATGCAATGTGGTCATTTTCAATCAAGAAATTTTCTAGCTACAAGATTCGACGAAGAAAATTGCCAGCCACAATGTGTTGGATGTAATATGTTCAAGCAAGGAGAACAATATAAATTTTCATTATATTTAGATGCAAAATATGGTGAAGGAAAAGCACAAGAGCTACAATATTTAGCAAAGTCAATAGTCAAGTTTACTAGAGTAGATTATGAAGAAAAGATAGTTTATTACAAAGACCTTGTTAATAAGTTAAAAAAAGATAAAGGAATTGAGTAAACTTTTATTATAAGTTTGCGTATGCGGAAAACGATTTATGCAAACCAAGAACACAAACAAGCAATAGAAAATTATTTATTAATGTGTGAAGAGTTTGTAAAAGAAACAAGCACAAAGACAAAATACCAAAATTATTTAGAAGTTATTGATGTAATATTAGAGTATCATAATTCATATGGATCAGGAACAAAAGAACATAATTTTTTTGATTGGCTAATGATAATACCAATCAACGTATCAGTTGCAACTAATGGTTATTTTGCAGCTTTAGAAACTAAAAGAAACAGAGCAGTTCTTAGAGCATATAAAGTTGTACTTGATCAATTACTGCAACAAACGGTAGACAAGATAGATTCAATAGAACCTGAAGATGACTGAGATATATGAAGAAATAGCAAAGCTCTCAGATAAGTTTACTGAAATGGCTTATGGTATTACAACAGATAAAAATAAAATTGACAACGCTGTTCAGGAACTTATGTTGTATTTCCTTCAAATGAACCCTGATACGTTAAAAAAGATTTATGATAAGGATGGAATACAAGGTATTAGTAAGTATGGAGCAGTAGCATTAAGACGTTCTTTAACAAGTCCAAGAAGCAATTTTTTTTATAAGTATGAAAAATATTACACACACATTGATGGTGGTTCTTATTCTAACAGCAAAACTTTTGGCAGTTATAATATGGATTTTGATATTCCAAATAATAAAAACATTTACAACCTTCCTACCGAAAAGATAGATAACACTCAATTATTAAAGCTACAAGAAATTGATGTAGCCTTAGAAGATTTTACTTGGTACGATAAAAAGGTTTTTGAATTGTATTATTATGAAGGCAATACACTTGATTCACTAGCTAAGAAAACAAGCATAAGTCGCAACAGCTTATTCACTACAATAGATAAAGTTAGAACAATACTTAAAAAGAAACTAAATGAATAAGTTTTTCGTTCCTGATGCGATCTATGAAGATAGAATAGCAATCTGCAAGGGTTGTGTTTACTATAAAAAATTATTAGGAAATTGTTCTGTTTGTAAATGTTTTATGAAAATTAAGGCACGTATTGCTCCTATGTCTTGCCCTCAAAAGTATTGGGATAAAACGACTGAAGTTACTGCTCCTGATGATTTACCACAAGAATTAATAGATGAGATATTAGATATGTGGAAGGACTTAAAAACAGGTAGAGCAAAGAATGTAGCAGCTAAAAAACTTATGATAGAAACATACAATACAATTTACAATACTAACTATTCACCTGGAACTAATTGTGGCTCTTGCATATCAACCTGCTTTGATGGAATAAAAAAACTCTATAAAAAATATAATGAATAAAAAATGAAGATAGCCTTACTGATATTATCAGTTTTTGTAATAAGCACAATTCTCCTTTTCTTTATTGACCATAAATTAAACGGAAATAAAAACAAGAAATTACATAACAACTTAAAAAAAATGAATGATGCCGATACCAATAGATTATAAAACAAAAAAAGAACCAAGTTATTACTCAGGAAAAAAGTATGGCTATTCAGCAAGAAAAGTAGTTGAAGACTTTGACTTATCTTACAATGTCGGAACGGCTGTAAGCTACCTACTTCGTGCAGGTAAAAAGGAAGGCAACCCTGCAGAACAAGATATACAAAAAGCAATAAATCATTTACACTTTGAACTAGACAAGCTGTATAGTGAAAGTAAAGTTAAAACAGGAGGATTAGCAAAATGACTTTATACTCTTGTAAATGTGGTAAAGAAGAAAAGGAAGTTGCAACAGCAAAGATTATATTTGATGATGGAAAATGGGTAACTGATGTTAAATGTGGATGCGGAAAGTATATGGATAGCGAACCAACAGAAGGAATGCCTAGCCTAAAACGTACAGAACCATCACTAAGTAAAAGGCGTGATATGTTATGGGATGGAGCAAAAGAAAAGTTAATAGGTGAAAGAGGTATCAATGAAGACTTTAAATAAATGAGACAAAAGTACAAACGATATTCTAAAGAACTTATAGATCAAATAGTTGAATACTACTTTGATAATAATACTGATAAAAACCTACGAACAATGGCAGAGGTATTTGAAATAAATCATACAAGTGTCAGTAAGATAATAAGCAAAGCATTAAAAGAAAGAGCTGAAAATAGTTTATCAAGAAGGGTTGCAAGATATTAAAAAACAAATAATTAAATAATTAATAATATGAAACTAAAAATCAATGAACTAAAACCCAACGAAAGCAACCCTAGAATAATCAAGGAAGCTAAATTTAAGAAACTAGTAAAGTCTATTAAAGACTTCCCTGAAATGCTAGACCTAAGACCAATAATATTAGACGAGAACAATGTTATCTTAGGGGGGAATATGAGATACAAAGCCTGTGTCGCTGCAGGGCTTAAAGAAGTGCCTGTTAAAATAGCTAAGGGATTGACAGAAGAACAGAAAGAAGAATTTATCGTAAAGGATAATGTAGGGTTTGGAGAATGGGATTGGGATATTCTAGGAAATGAATGGAACAACGAAAAGCTAGGTGAGTGGGGGATGGATGTTTGGCAACCTGAAGAAGCAGTAGACTATTCGCTATTAGAAGATTTAGATTTAGGATCAACATTACACGAAAAGGAGAAGGGGGTAAAGAGAGCAATACAAATTGAATTTAATCCTGAGCATTACGAAGAAGCATTTTCTCTTATAAACGAATCAAGAAAAAAAGGAAATGATGTTGGTTTAATTGTTTTAAATGCTTTTATGAATGATAGATAGAATAGTAATCCCTTCATATAAAAGAAGCAAAGTAATAAATGAAAAGACTTTAGCTTATTTAGATAAATGTAATGTTCCTTTAAATACAGTGGATATTTTTGTAAGCGATAAAGAACAATTAAAAGAATATAAAGACAACTGCAAATATAAAGAAGTCAATTTTATAATAGGAGGGAAGAACATTACTGATCAAAGAAATATAATACACACCTATTATCCTGACGGAAGTCTAATACTGTCAATGGATGATGATATAGATGAAATGCAAATCAATAAGAACAGTAAATTAGTACCTTTTTATAGCTTAAAAGAATTATCGAGCATTGCTAAAAATGAAATGAATAAAAATAGGACTAGGATATGTGGTATTTATCCTGTAGCAAATCATTTCTTTATGAATAATAAAATATCTACGAATTTAAAATATATAGCAGCAGGATTTTATTTTTTTCTAGCAGAACAAGATAGGCAATTATTAGTGGAGTTAGAAGACAAAGAAGATTTTGAAAGAAGTATTAAATACTTTATTAAATATAATTCAGTAGTAAGATTAGGAATGATTACTATGAAAACTAAGTTTTACAAAGGTGCAGGGGGGCTACAAGCAACAAGAACTGAAGAAAGGATAAAAAAATCAGCTATGTTTTTGGCTGCAAAGTACCCTGAATATTGTAAAATGAATACAGGTAAAAAAACAGGATTTGCAGAGGTTAGGTTAATAAATAAAAAATAATATGAAAACAATTAAATTAGAGCAGGTAGAACACAATATTAAAGTGGGTAAGAGATGCGAATATATTGAACCCAATATTACAGAAGACTGTTTATTAGAATTAGATGGTGAGGTAATAGGGTTTTATATAAAAAATGTAGATGTGTATAATAAAAGACTAGGTGGGTTAATATCTATTGCAAATAAAGAATTTAGAAGTAGCAACGTTCCCAAACAGGGAACTACAAGGGTAACAGAACAAAAAAAAGCATTTGATGAGAAAAGAGATGTAAGGTATGAAATTAAACAATACAGCACTATTATAGGTGGTGTTGCAAGGAATGAGGTTTTTAAAAGACATTATGAAAACATAAGCAGTGTTCATTCTGTAAAAACAGCACAAACATTTATAAAGGCAATGTGGTTAGCTTGTTTAGAAGCCGAACAAATAATTAAACAATTAACTCCTCACCTATATAATAGGCAACAAGAACTCTTTGAAGATGTGAAAGATGAATGGAAGTTCGGAACAATGTACACAAGTAGTATATCTAACTTTAATATTTCAGCACCATTCCACAGAGATACAGGAAACATAGAAGGAACAGTAAACATAATCCTAACAAAAAGAAACAACTCAAACGGAGGTTGCTTAAATGTGCCTGACTATAATGCAACCTTTGAACAAGCAGACAATTCAATGTTAGTGTACCCTGCTTGGAAGAACGTACACGGAGTAACACCAATAAAACAAATAAGCGAAGATGGGTATCGAAACAGCTTAATCTTTTACCCATTGAAAGCATTTAAAGGATTATAATATGGACAAAAATAGACACATAAAAAAGGAAAGCATTTTAAAAGCATTAGAAAATAGTTTAGGCGTAGTTACAGTAGCGTGTAAGTCAGCAGATGTTCCACGTTCAACATACTATAAATGGCTTAAAGAGGATGAGGACTTTGCTAAGGCTGTAAAAGACATTGAGAATATAGCACTAGACTTTGGTGAAAGTCAGTTGCATAAACAGATTGGAGATGGAAATACTTCAGCTACAATATTCTTTTTAAAGACTAAAGGAAAAAAACGAGGGTATGTAGAGAGGTCAGAACTTGACCTTAGCTCAGGTGAAGAGCCAATTAAAATTAATGTAAACATCAAGGGAGTTGAATATTGATACAGAATTTACAAACACTCAAGCAGAAGCAATAGAATACCTATTTGATAAAACCACTACCGAAGTATTATTTGGTGGAGCAGCAGGTGGTGGGAAGTCTTGGGTGGGCTGTAGTTGGTTAATTCTTATGTGCCTAAAGTACCCTAAGACGAGATACTTAATGGGCAGGTCAAAATTAGATAGTTTGAAAAAAACAACTCTCAATACTTTTTTAGAAGTATGTGAAGCGTGGGGGTTGAAGGCTAACAAACATTATAATTTCAATGGGGGTTCTAACGTCATAAAGTTTTATAATAAGTCAGAGATAATGCTAAAGGATTTATTCTTGTACCCAAGTGACAGGAACTTTGACAACTTAGGTTCATTAGAAATAACAGGAGCTTTTATAGATGAAGCAAATCAGATAACAGAAAAAGCTAAAAACATTGTAGCTTCAAGGATGAGATATAAGTTAGATGACTATGGATTAATTCCAAAGATGTTAATGACTTGTAATCCTGCTAAGAATTGGGTGTACACTCAATATTACAGACCATCAAAAGAAGGTAAGCAAAAACCATACAGAAAGTTTATCCAAAGCCTTGTAGATGATAATGAATTTATTTCTAAGTATTACAAGACTCAGTTAGAAACATTAGACGAACTCAGTAAACAAAGGCTACTATTTGGGAATTGGGAATATGATGCAAGTAAAGATAATTTGATTGAATATGATGCTATTATAAATATGTTTGCTCAAAAAGGAATAGAAGGTCAAAAGTTTATAAGTTGTGATGTAGCGCGTTTTGGAAGCGATAAGACGGTTATATTGTATTGGGAAGGGTTACATATTAAAACAATAAGAACGTTGCTTAAATCGGCTGTAAATGACGTTGTAGACGAAGTAAGGCAGTTACAACAGGCTAATGGTGTACCATTACGTCATATTATTATAGATGAAGATGGAGTTGGGGGTGGGGCTAAAGATTTTCTTAGGTGTCAAGGATTTACTAATAATGCAAGACCATTAAAAAAAGAGAATTATCAAAACCTTAAGACTCAGTGTTATTACAAGTTAGCTGAATTAATTAACAAAGGTCAAATAGGAATAACTTGCCCTGATATAAATGTAAAAAACCATATCATTGAAGAGTGTGAGCAAGTAAGAATGAAAGACGCAGACAAAGACACTAAGTTACAGATAGTTCCTAAAGAGATAGTCAAAGACATAATAGGAAGATCTCCTGACTACTCAGATGCTTTAGCAATGAGAATGTATTATGAGATAGATGGAAACTTTGGAAAGTATTTCGTTCAATAAAAAAAGGGGTTGCCCATTACAACCCCTTAACCAAACTTAAGAATAGAAGAAAACTTGGCAAATATACAAACTTTAAACTAAAAAACAACTATTTCTATTATATTATGATGAAAGTCAAAATCAAGAAGGATGGTAAGACAGAAGAGTTTAAACTCATAAGCAGTTGGTCAGATGTAAATTTAGAAACGTGGCTAAAATTAATTGAGTTTGAAACAGGAAGTAAGACACAAGAAGCAGAAGGAACAATAGCAGCTTTGTCAGATATGTCTAAGCAATTAATTAATCAGCTTAGTCTAAAAGATGTAGCTGTTATTATGGAAAAGATAGCAGATTTTCAAGCAGGGCAAGATAGTTCTTTAAAAAAGATAATTGAAATAGAAGGGGTTGAATACGGATTCCATCCAAATTTAGATGACATTACTCTTGGTGAGTATGCCGATTTGGAGACGTTTATAAAGAATGGAATAGAGCAACATCTACCTGAAGTTATGGCGGTTCTTTATAGAAAGGTAACAGAAAAAACTGATAGTGGAGTTTATACTATTGAAAAGTATGGAGGAGACTTAACTATACGAGCTGAACAAATGAAAAAGATGTCAGCAGAACAAGTGCAAAGTGCACTGGTTTTTTTTTACAATTTCGTCAGCGTATTGTCAATGACTTCGGGATCATATTTGACCAAGAAGCTGAAGGAAACGAAGACTCAATCGTCAGTGAAAGTGTAGGTGAAAAGTGGGGTTGGTTCGGTGTTATGCACCGATTATGTAATGAACAGATTGTAAACTTAGAAAGGATAACAAACTTAGGGCTTTTAGAATGTTTAACGTGGCTCAGTTATGAAACAGATTTAAATGAAAGTCAAAAAATGAAATTAAATGGTAAGCAACAAAACTTATAATAATGTAGTCAATACTTTGCTAAGAATGGCAGAGTACCATAAGAATATTAGTACAACATCAGTTGGAGATATTTGGTCAATTAATCTTGAGAAAATGGAGAAGTTTGCATTGCTACATATTAATCCTATCTCAGTACAAACAAGTGATGCTACACTAACTTACAACTTTCAGATATTCATTATGGATATGGTAGATGAAAAAGCTGATTGGACTAAGAACAATGCAGATGCTGACTTTAATAAACTTTACAAGACTTTAGGAAACGAGCAAGATGTTTATAACGAAACATTACAAATAGCTACAGACTTTATTGGAATGCTTAGACATTCAAAACAACAATCATTAAGAGGGGTTGACGATATTAATGAGCCTTTATATTTCACAGATGACCAATTTAACTTAGAACCATTTCAAGAACGTTTTGATAATCTTTGTTGTGGTTGGGTATTTAATTTAGGTGTATTAGTTAAGAATGATTTCCAAACTTGTAATATTCCTGCCACTATTGCAGGAGCAGGGTACTAATGAAATTTAAAATAGGAAAATATAAAATAATAATTGGTTTTTTTAAAATAACAATAGAGTTATGAATTATGAAGATTTAATAGAAAAATTAGAAGCAATTAGTATTGAAATGGAAACGTATAATGACTATCCTGATTCTGCTAGTAATAATGCAAAAAGAGCTATTAAATGGAAAAAGGAAAATGGTAGTGATTGTGGAACAAGAGTTGGTTGGACTAGAGCTTCACAATTAGCAGGTAAAAAAAATATAAGCAGAGATACAATAGCACGTATGGCTTCATTTAAAAGACACCAACAACATAAAGACGTACCATACTCAGAAGGTTGTGGCGGTCTTATGTGGGATGCTTGGGGTGGTACATCTGGAGTAGAATGGGCAATAAATAAATTAAAACAAATAGATAAAAAATAATTATGGCAGACTTAACGGTAACAATTAGCGATTCAGTAGAATTAAATGGCGCAGTCAGGGGTGGAAGTAATATACTTACAGTAGCAGGTATAAATGATGTATTTGAAAGGATAGTAACTTGTCCACATAGTGCAACTACAACCATAGCTACATTTGCTTCAAATGTTTATGATAGTGCAGGGGCAATAGATAGAGAAAATGTAAGGTATATCAGAGTAACAAACTTATCAAGGGAATATGATATTGAGTTAGGTGTAGGTGGAGCAGCATCTAATTACACAATCTTAATACCTGCAGCTAGTTCTCATATCTTAGCAAGAGCTGAAAATGTAATGATAGCAGAAGCAGATGCAGTACCAAGTTATGGTGCATTAGCTGATCTTGCTAAATTAGAAGTAAGACCTACAACTTCAAACAATATAAATGTAGAACTATTTGTAGCGGCTGTCTAAATGCTAGTTAATAGTATTGAAAACTATTTAAAGAACTTTGCTAAAAAAGTAGTTAAGGATTCTAAAGATATTTTAGCTAAATCCAAAGACTCTATGGGAAATGCAAGGGGTGATACAGCTTTAGGGGATTCAATTAGATTTGAAGTAGAGCTTACATCTACAGGTTTCAGTACAAAGTTTTATATGAATGATTATGGAACTTATTTAGATGAAGGAGTTTCAGGAACTAAAGAAAAACAATCATACACAGACTACAAAGGTAAGACAAGAAAAAGTTCATACAGCTACACAACTAAAGGTCCACCTATTGACATATTGTCAAAGTGGATTAAGAAAAAGGGAATCCAACCAAAAGGACTAGGGCGTGGAAGATCTAAAAATACAGGGCAATTTGTTTCAGGATTTGCTTATTTAATAAGTAAGAAAATAAAAAGAGATGGAATCAAAAGTCTTAGCTTCTTTCAAAAGCCTGCAGGAATAGAATATGAAAAACTACAAAAAGATATGTTAAAACTGATTAAAGCAGACATACAAAATTATCTAACAACATTTTACAGACCAAAATAACATAAGATGTCACAATATAACGTAATAAGAATACAACAACCTGCAGGACCAGGAATGAAGCCTGTAGGGCAAGAATTAATATATGTATATAGCTGCATTGATGCAGTACAAAATGAGTTAAATGTAAAGTATGTATTTTATATTAGCGAAGTAAGTCTTACTTCCTTAATATCTATTGGTCAATTCAAAACCACACCTAACAATGCAGGTGTTGGAATGATGGAGCTTAGTAACCTTATGAGTAGTTATGTTGGTGCTGATAATCTGTCTAAAAGAAACTCCAGCTGGAAAGGGCAAGGAAGTGGGGGTTATCCTGTTCCAATCCATATAATTGATAAATATAGCCAGAACACCAATGCTGTAAATAAAATTCAGGTAAAATGTGAGGTTGAATATACAGATAGTTCAGGCACACAACAAACAGTAGTAAGTCAAACAAAAAACAATTGGATAATAATGAATGCTTATGTAAAAAATAACGACCCAATATTTTTCACAAGCAATCTTGTTACAGGAGCTCCGTATGGTGGAGGTTATAATATGCAAAAGTTTGAAATGAGTACTGCAAATTTTACAGCAGGAAAATATGGAAAGTTTTTAAGTAATTCGCCAACTACTCAATGGGCAAGACCTAACGATTATGGTACGATGGCTTACATTCAGGTAAGTGATTTTGATATAGACTCAAACAGCGGGTTTTGTGATGTAGAATATTATAAGTTTACATTCTACCCTGAATATGATGCAGGAGGTACTATTGTGCATTCAACAGTAGTAAATAGAACTGAAGATACAGGTGCTTTTACTGGATCAGGTTCAATAGCTATTAATTATACTGCAAACCATTTATTGTATTTTGGAGCATTTCCAGGTAATATCAGAGCAATAGATTCAGACTTTAATACTAAAGTTGGAACAGATATTTTGTCATATACAGTAGAAACTTATAACACTTCTAATGAAAGATTATCAGAAACTAGAATAGTAAATATTGCTTGTGCTGACCATAAAGGTTATGAGCCAATACGCCTTACTTGGTTGAATCAATGGGGTACTTGGGATTATTATACATTTATGCAAAAGTCAATTAAAACTATCAATACAAAAGGGTCTACATATAACCCTACAAGTATTGAATGGAATAAAGAATTTAGCACACCAACAGGTGCTAGTTATAAAGGTGGGAAAAAGTCATTTAGAGTTAATGCAACTGAAACAATAAAAATGAATACAGATTATGTTACAGAAGACCATTCAGAATGGTTTGAAGAACTTATTAATAGCCCTGAAGTTTACCAATTAAGAGAAAGGTATGGAACAAGAACTTATAGTATGGGCTTTTCTGGTCCTGCCGTAACGCCAACTATGAACGAATATGTAACACCTGTAACATTAAAAACTACAAATCTAGTTAAAAAGACAAGTGCTAATGATGGTCTTGTTCAATATACATTTGAAGTAGAAAAGACTAAAAAGCTAAAAACCCAGACAGTCTAATGAGTATTCAATTACAAGTTTTTCCACAATGGTTTGATGGTATTTTAAACCCACCAACCCAACCTGCACCAGAAGAGGTTACTAGACCTTGTGCTACTGAACGGACAACAGCAAATTCACAAGCTACTGGAGGTACTGGAACTACATTGGCTCAAAATGCTATAAATTATAGGCTAATAAATGGAATGATTACTGGTCAATGGTATGGATTTTATGGGGAAAGTTCAGGTATTACTTCCGACACTACTAATCCACCCATCTTACCTACAACTTTGTTAGGAGGTGGACTTGGATGTGGTGTTATGCAAAAAATACAAGGTCTAATAGTAGGTCAAACTTATGAGTTTAAAATTACAGGACCATCAAATTTTGGCTCTAATTTAAGGCAAGCTATATATGTAAATAATACACAACTTGGAGCAGCTTCAGTTGCATCTAGTAATTCTAGTACCGCTATTAAGGATTTTACAGCCACAAGTGTTAATGACACAATAGTTATGGTGTATAATGGGGCAGATTCTAGTGTATTAAATTGTATAAGTGTAAAAAGAAAACCGACAACACCCACTCTAGTTACAAGCAATGGTTCTGTTATCGTTGACTTATATGAAGATGAAGATATACCTTTAACTTTTAGTGCAGATAATTTTAAAAATGCAGCAGAAAGTGTGCAATCATATTCTAAGGCTTTTAATCTACCTGCTACAAAAAGAAACAATAAAATCTTTGATAATATCTTTGAGATAACAAGATATGTAGATGGTACAAATTTTAATCCTTTACGAAGAACTCACGCTACACTAAAACAAGATGGAATTATAATATTTGAAGGCTTTTTGAGAATGTTAGATATTTCAGAGAAAAATGGCGAAATAAGTTATAATGTAAATATTTACTCTGAAGTAACAGCATTAGCAGATTCATTAAAAGACAGGACTTTTTCTGACTTAGGGTTTGAAGAATTAGAGCACGATTATACTTGGGACCAAATTCGTAATAGTTGGAATCCATCTGGTGGGCAACCTATTAGTTATACCAATTCAGACGTTTCAGGTTTTAGAGATGACAACACAACGCTCAAATATCCTTTTGTAGATTGGAATCATCAGATGGTTGTAGATAACGGAAATTATGGTACTGCAGGAAACCCAAGACTAGTGAATTTAGAACAAGCATTTAGACCTTGGATAAGCATTCGGTATTTAATTAAAAGAATTTTTCAAGATTCAGAATTTACTTATACATCTTCAGTATTTGATTCTAATGATTGGAAATATCTTTATATGGATTTTAATTGGGGTGCAGAGCCAACAGGAGCAGCTCCTATTAGAATGGACGAGTGTAGAAGAAAAAGTAGTTTAAATGCTCATATTATAGCCCAACACCCTTCTTGGTCTACAATAAGATTGAGTCAAGATAATGGTACAACTAATAATGATTTATGGAATAACTCTCTTTATAGATTTACTTCTGATGTAAATAACCTAGCTGTTGATGTTGAGTACAGAATACAATTAATGAGTACAGCGTCGACAAATACTTGGACTGCGACAATGAGGGTTTGTAAATTTAATCAAGAAGGGGTTTTACTAGAAGTATTTGGTGAAGAAAGACCTTCAATAAGTCCAGGTGGAAGCGGTACACTTACAGGGACTTTTTCAACAGTATTACAAGCAAATGAATACATAGTCCTTCAAGCAACTACTTATCAGGATAATGAAAAAATAAAAGAGTCTGATGGCACTCCTAGCTATTTAAACGTTACTTATTCAAATGAAGCATCACAAGTATATACTCTTTTAGATTCAGCAAGAGCTGATATTAACCAATGGGAGTTCTTAAAAGGATTGATGACTATGTTTAATCTCGTAGCAATTCCTGACCCTGATGACCCTGATAATATAATTTTTGAAACTTATGAAGAGATATTCCAAAATATAAGTAAAGGCAGAACATTATCAGCTAGAAACATTACTAAAGATTGGACAGACAAAATAGATGAATCAACTATAAAATCAGAAATACTATCAGATTTATCTAAAAATATGGTATTTAGATATGCAGAAGATGAAGATGATGCAGCCTTTAGAATTTACAAAAGAGATTCAGCAGGGTTTTTATATGGAAGTAAAGAAGCTACAGAACCTGACTTAAATCTTTTGTCAGGCACAGAAGAAATAGTGGCAGAACCTTTTGCTGCTTCAGTTATGAAACCATTAATGCCACAGCCACTATACCAAGAACTTGTAACACCTGCTGTTTATGGGCTTAATGATGAAGGGCTTACTGAAGGTATTGACAACTTACCGAGAATTATGTTTAACAATGGTATAATATCTTTACCTTCACTTACTTATTATGTACCTGCTCAAAATGGAGTTTCAGCAGTAACAGCTCAAGATTCATACTTGCAATTTAGTCACACTTTTCATTTTAACAATTCTGCACCCACATATAATTCGTCAGATATAAACTTTGGTATTTGTCCTTTAATACCTCCAACTTGGACACCTACAGCAAATAATTTATTTAATTTATATTGGGCTCCGTATTACTTTGAACTTTACAATCCTAATACTAAAGTTATTACATTAAAAATTAAGCTGACAGGTGCAGATATTGCAGCCTTTAAATTTAATGACCATATAATGATTAAGAACAGAGCTTATAGATGTAATAGAATAGACTACAAACCTAACGATTTGTCTACGGTTGAATTAATCCTTTTAAATTTTATATAATATGGCATTCCCTCCAACAAGCCCTGCTTTTAGATCAAACACAACAGTCAGACCGTGGCGAGTTACTGATGCAGGAATAGTTGTTTTTACTTCAAGCCCAATAGGTGTAGAAGAAAGTTCGGCAGAAGTCAATCAGACCGTATGTGAAGCGTATGGATTTACGTGGGATAAGGCTACAGGAACTTGTAGGGCTTTTACACCAAACCCATTATTAGAAAAAGGCTTCAGAAATGAAACAAATCTAATATCAGGGCAAGAGAATTTTGCAGGTTCAGGAACTTCTAATTGTCAAATTGTAGGCTCAGAAAATACAATAATAGGTTCTTCAAGAAACAATACAATAGTTGGTACAAATAATTCTATTTCAGAATACGTTAACAATGCTAGTGTTTATGGTACTTCAGGTGAAGCTACAGCGAATAACTCAATCGTCTTAGGGGGTAACAGCCTAAATAGTGATATTACCTATAATGTAGCTAATAGACAAACAATGACTTTTATGTATGGAGTTATGACGATAGATGGAACTACAACAAATGCGTATTTAAATAATAGAGTTCCTGCAACTGATACTTCTACCTCTACTAACAACCCTTATGATAGTTATTTTGTAGTACCTGAGAATACGGCTATATATTTTCAATCTGAAACTTTAGTTGTAAGAGTAGGTGGTGCGGCAGCAGCAGGAGCAGTAGGCGATTTTAAAGCTTGGGTTGAAAGGGGTGTAGTTATAAATAAATCAGGAACATTAAGTATTGATAGAAGTAGAACATCACCTGCTAGTTCTGGAACAACTACAAGTTGGAGTCCTGTAAATTCAGTATCAGGAACATATTTTTTACAAACCGTAACAGGCAAAGCAGATATGACGTTAGAATGGGCATCTACAATTAGAATGACACAAATAAAAACAAACGTAACTTTATAACAATGGCAGATATACTAGCATTAATAGAAGGATATGGACTACCATTAGTATTATTATTGGGAGCATTGTATGCTTTGTACAGGTTTTTAGTATTTAGTTTATATGAAGTAAAAAACCAATTTTCTCGGTATCACGAAAAGAATGCAGAAGATATGAACGAGATAAAAAGAAAGATAGACATTATTTTAGAATTTATAAAGAAATAAAGATATGGCAGAAGAACTCGTATTTGAAGTAAAAAGTAATCTAAAAAGCGTTACGAAAGAAACAAAAGATTGGACTAAAAGTTTAGATGATGTAAATGAGCAGATAAAATTGCAGAACAAAGAAATTATTGCTCAAGAAAGGGAATTGATTAAATTAAAAGCACAACAAGATAAATTAAGCAAAGGTGGTTGGTCGGCAGGAATGTCTAAACTTAATCAAAAAATTAAAGATACAAAAACATTAATAGAGTTAGAAAAGAACACTTTAAAAGACCTAAAGGAAGAACAAAAAGAGGCTAACCAACAAGTCAAGAAATCTACAGCAGCTAAAAAAGAAAACAATAAAGAGTCTAAAGAAAGTATAGCTAACTTTCAATTTATGGGGGTTTCTTTAAATGGAGTTAAAAAAGGCTTTCAGCAAGTAATACCAACTGCTAAGGCTATGTTTGGAACTATTAAAGCAGGAATAATGTCTACAGGAATAGGTGCTTTAGTTCTTGCAGTAGCGGCTTTAACTCAATCTTTTAAGCGTTCTGAAGCAGGACAAGAAAAGTTCCAAAGGATAATGGCAGGAATAGGAGCTGTTACAAGTCAAGTATTAGATTTATTTTCAGACTTAGGTGAAGCTATTATTGACACAGTAACAAGCCCAATGAAAGCATTGGAAAGTTTTGGTAATGGTATTGTAAAATTTGTTTCAGACCCAATAGGTGCTACTAGAGATTTATTTGTAGAAGCAACAGTTGCTGTAAAGAATTTTGTTGGTGAAACTAAACAAGAGATAGAGGCAATAGATGAGGTTACAAAGGCAAGGCAGGAAGCACACCGAATTGACAGACAACTCAAAGTAGAAAGGGCTAAGGCTAACAGAGAAATAAACGACATAAGACTACAAGCTGAAGATAGGGAAAAATTTAATGCAACAGAAAGAATAGCTTTATTAAGAAAAGCACAAAAGATAGAGGAGGATATAACCGCTAAAGAAATAAAATCTAAAAAACTTTTAGTAGAAGCACAGAGGTTAGAAAACGAACAGAACCTTACTGATATTGCAAATAAGG
>VTLG01015159.1_pt1 | contig 15669 bp, 21 predicted proteins | sample 4694571 | NCBI WGS metagenome assembly VTLG01 (sample SAMN12604809, study PRJNA352737) | marine metagenome | biome: ENVO:00000447; feature: ENVO:00000209|ENVO:00000569|ENVO:01000036; material: ENVO:00002151; isolation source: viral sequences binned using virsorter ...
GACTCTATGTTTATTTTGAAATCTTACTAAATGAGCAGCGTCTTCTTCAAAAAAGAATTCTGATACTACTTTACCTTTTGGCTTTTCTATAACTTGCCATACAATTTTGCGACCTCTTTTCACCATTTTTTTCATATAGTGGAGGTCTTTGTCAGTTTTTGGCGGTTTCTTATCGCCTTTATGAAATCTAACTTTTTGTTTTTTAGGCATTATTAGGTATTAAATTCATGTCCCAAGATATTATTCTTTTCTTTTTTGTTGATTTATTTGGTGGACTAAAGTGTGTAACAAATTGTGGTACAACAACTATTTGACCTTCTACTACCTTTACAGGATGATAAATTGATGTATCATTTTGAATATCATTCCATGGTTGTAGATAACTAGTTCCTGGTGAATCTTTAGGTAAATCTAAGTATAAAATACCTGCCCAACCTAATGAACCATGATTATGTGGTGAGTGATATTCACCTTTTGAATAACTTACAGACCAAATATCTTGTATAGCCACACCCATTTTTAATTTTTGAGTTAGTAAATTTAATTCTTCGGAAATAATTTTACTAAAACCTTGTGCTAGACCATCTCTATTTGATTGTCTATTTGTAGAGAATGGTTGAATACCTGTTTTCTTTTCAGGATAAGATTTTAACAAATTAGTTAATTGTTTTTTCTTTGTCTTAAAATTTAAAGTCGGTATTGTATAGTAGGGTATATTAAATAATGTTTCTTGTATCATTGTTCAGTTTCTCCTGGTTCCCAACCTGCTAGTATTTTTTTAACAGTTGTAAAGTCTTCTTCTACGGTCCATACATTTTCTTTAGACCATATAGTTGTATGTTTACCCTCATCTGCCTTTAACACATCTTCATAAAAACAAGATATTCTATCCATGTCAATAGCGATTTTCTTGCCTTCAAAAGGTGCTGAAGCATTGGTAAATGTTTTAAAGTTTGCCATTGTTTCTCCTATATTTTAAAATCAGAAAATTTATCATATGCTTGTTCAGGCGTAGGATAGTTTTCTTCTTGTTTAGTTTGATTAGCGTCAACAATATTTTGAGCATTATTTTCTACATCATATAATCTCATTTTAGACCTGTCAACACCTATGATAAATGCCCTATTCATTGCTGGGTCATTATATCTATTTTTTAACTGTTTAACTTTCATTTGACCTAATGCTTCTAATTCTTCATTAGACATTAAGGCAAACATAAAGTCAGCAGTTGCTGGTAGACCAAAACTTTCAGATGTATCTTCTAAACCAATATCAGTTGATACATAGCCAGTTCTAGTTGTTTGCGTAGCACTAAAGATAGGCATATTAAATTCAACTGCTAAACCTCTAAGTTCTTCAGCGATTGCTTTAATATAAAAATAAGATGATATATTACCACCTTTAAATCTAGCACTAGCACAAATATTTAAATAATCTACAAACACAACATCTGGTTTAAAAGACTTCTTTAATGCTAACTCATTTAGTAATGCCCTAAAATGACCACTATGAGCAGAGGCAGTTGGATATTCTTTTATAATTAATTTACCACCAGTTTTGGCTTGTAGTTTAGAAACTTTATTATCATATAATTGTTTTGGCATATCGTGTAGGTCATCAATAGTAACATCAAATAAGTTTGCGTCTATTCTTTCAGCAATTCTTTCTTCAGCCATTTCTAAAGTAATGTACAATACATTTAGACCTTGTGTTAAAAAGTTAGAGGCTGCATGACACATAAACAAGGACTTACCTACACCTGTACCTGCAAGAGCAATATTTAAGGTCTTACTTGGTACACCGCCTTTTGTAATTCTATTAAAGTAATCTAAATCAAACTTATATCTTTTTTCTTTTGTATGATAATATTCAAATCTATTTTCTGCGTCTTCTATATAATCGTGACCTATATGATTATCAAAACTTACTGCTAATGCGTCTGACAATATACTTGGTATTGCCTCTGGTGTTCTCTTAGTATCTTTCTTATCTAATATCTTAATACCACTTAATACTGCGTTATGAACAGCACGGTCTTTACACCATTTTTCAGTTGTATCTAATAACCATTGTAAATCAACTTCTTCATTATTTGCACTAGAAACAAGTTGTTTTATATTTTTAACTTGTTCATCATTTATATCTTTTCTATTATTAAGTTCAATTAATATAGTATCTTTTGTAGGTAGATTTTTATAAGTATCTACAAATTTAAATATTTCTGTAAATAATATTCTCTCATCAGCATTATTAAAATATTCTGGTTGTATAAAAGGCAAAGCCTTTCTTGTAAAATCTTCGTTAAAAAAGAGATTACTTATGATTGTTGTTTCTATTCTATCACTCAATAATTGCTGTGCCATCTTTTATCTGCTTGTCCATTAGTTCAATTAATATATCGCCAATATAATTTACAAAGTCTTTTTCATCTCCTAAATCTATCTTATTAGGATTTTTTATAATATCATAATCAAATATCATTGGCAAGGTACCATCAGCATTTTCTTCTTTACCAAATGCAACTTTGCCATACTTGTAAATAATACCATCATACTTTTCAGATGTTAACTTTATGCAAGTAAAGTCATCACCCTCTTTTTGTACAAAGGTATATTTTTTATTCGTCTTGTCCGTAGGTGAATTTTTGTTTGGTGTATTCATCAATCTTTTCTAATACTTCCTTTGTAAAATATTTTTCAGGCTCTGTATTAATAGACTTACCAAAAACTTTTGTGCCGTCTGGCATTTCATATCTTGTAGATACTTTCTTAAAGACACCAGCTTCTTCGCCTAGTTCTAAAAGACCATAGTATCGGTCAAGACCTGTTTTATAAGTTAATCGTACATCTATTTGAGCATTCTCTTTTGTTATTCTTGATTTATAATTTTTACAATGTATAATATTACCAACTACCTCTGTACCGTCTTTTTCTTTTCTTTTACCTAGATAGATGATTGATGAAGCGGCATATTTTAGACCTGAGCCGCCACCCATTTCTTTTTGTGGGAACATAGAACCAATCACATCATAAGTATGATTGGTCATAATCATAGGAACATTTGCTTGACCTAGTTTTAAAGTCAAAACTCTGAAAGTAGATTTAACAATTTGTGACCTTGTCATATCTCTTGTTTCTTTACCAGCAGCCGTATCTTCCATTTCTTTTGTAGTAGATAACATACCTAAACTATCTAATACAAACATCATTGGTTTACGCTTGTCTTCTGGTTGTTCCAAATATTTGTCAATAACTTTTATTGATTGACTTCTAAATTCTTGTACTGTTGCAACTGGCATAACAACAAGTCTTGTGCTATCAACACCTCTACTTTCAACCATATCTCTTGATATAGCATTTTCTGATTCGAAGTAGATTACACCTGCGTCTTTGTCTGCCTCTAAAAAGGACTTAACAACACCTAACGCAAAAAATGTTTTACCTGTTGCAGCTTCACCTGCTATTGCTGTAATTCTGTTACCTGGCAGACCGCCATAAATTGAACCTGAAAGGAGAGCGTTGAATGAATAACTACCTGTATCAATAAAACTATCTACATCACCTCCAGCGACACCATCTTTTGCTATTGTAGCAAATTCATTGCCTGTTTCTTTTATAATATCTTTTAAAAAATCACTCATAATTACTCCTAATATACATCATTTGTATCATATTGTCAAGCTTCCTCTAGTTGTCGCCAGTTTTTTCTCATACTTATATACTTATCATCTTTTGTAACTCTATTTCTAAACTCTCTGAATATAGTAGCTGACTCGGCAAAATGACAGGTCATGGCGTCTGGTTCCTGTGGTTTTACCTTTCGGTTTTTATCATATTTTTTACCATCTCTATGATTGGCATACCTTCTAGCCCTTGTAAACCCCATTTCTAAAAACTTTCTACACATATCCATACCAATAAAATCATTTTTAGCTTTATATAGTGCATAACTAAAATAGATTTGATTAGCTGATTGATACGCTATTGTTGGGGTTTTAAATCGCCAGTATTTACATATATCATCTGTATATGGTCTTACAAGTAATACACCTTGCTCACCTCTACCTATTCTATATTTTTTTCTGGTTTCTCTATTGGTAAAATCTAATTTTTTATAATCTAATTTATAATCAAATTCTTTCATCTTCTTTCACTTTCGCTCTTAATATAACAGGCCTACCTTTTGGTGGTTCTAATTTTAATTTAGGAGGCCATTCTTCATTCCATAATCTATAATTTTCGTTTTCTGGTACCCAACCTTTTGGTGGTTCTTCGTATTCAGATGATGGTATTTTTGTCCATAACATTTGTTTTAAATCATCTATGTTTACAGGACCAAATTCAGTAAATGCTCTGCCTGAAAAATTATCAGCCATTTTAAATACCTGTTCTTTATTGTATTCTACTTTTCTTTGAAAGTCCCAATACTCTTTTAAATGTATATAATCTTTTTCTGAAATTGCCATCATAAGTATTTATCTAATTATATCTATCTTACTATCTCTAGTCCAAACTTCAAGGTCTTTTCTTAAACGGCCATCTTCATTTAATTTATTCCACCTTTTTGTCGCAAGCTTTCTCCACCATTCTATTAACTCATTATCATAATATCTATCATAGTTAGGTGCTTTTATAATTTTATCTGTTTTGCCATTTACAATATCAATAAAGTTTTCTATACCATAATTAGATACATAATATCTTTTTCTCTCTGTAAGTTTTTTAGCATTTACAATTGTTGTTTTAAATTTATCTAACTCATCACCTGTTAAAGTCTTTTTAATTAAACCTATAATAGCATTTGTTAATTTTAATTTTCTACTTGAAGCGTCTTCTTTTACAATATGACCAACTCTACTTTCAACATAGTTTTGTAAATCTTTAAATGGTTTACCATGTATCATAGGTATAAAATCACTATCAGTTAAACCCTTATATCTTAGCATTGGTTTCATACCATCATATTGACTAGCAGATTTACTATTACCATATAAACTTGTAGTTTCAAACATCACTAAATTCATATCATATTTTTTATTTAATTTTTCTCTAACTTCATGTGAACAACACAAGGCAGCCAATAGTTTACCACCAAGATAATTAAAACCAAATGGTTGTGTAGGCACAATAACAAAACCCATAATAGTGGTTTTATTAAATGTTGTAAGTTCAGGCACATTACCTAACATATCATTTCTAGGTTTACAATTGATTACAGGTGAACCAAATCTCATAAAACCTACAAACTTACCTGTATTCATTTCTTTTACTGCAAGTTTTAGTGCTTTGCCAGGTATACTGACCATGTTACTATGACTTGATATTAAATTTATAGAAGTGTCCCATGTGTGATTATCTAGTTCAACAACTTGTAAATCCATGACCTCTGGTGACATGGTAAAATCATCAAACATATCTGAGTCTAAACCCATACCAGGCAGAGGTGCTGGTATAGTTTCTATTTGTGCCATTTTTTGGTCACGCATATATTGGTCTATTCTTTCAAACTGACCAAAATAATTGTTAAACACATTAGCACAATGTAATGCTTCTTCTCTATCTAGGGTCTTCGTCATTCCACATCCATAATAATAAACAAACAAATAATAATGGTATTATACTACAAATTAACGCCAAAGTCAAGCTCATACTTCGTTACCCCAATAATCCCAACCAGGTCTTGGTTTTGCTCTTGCAAATAGTTCAATGTAAGGACCATCAACTAAGTCCTCTATATCTTTATGTATAAGTGGTTTTTGACTATGTTTTTGTCTTTGTGATATAATTAATTGATTTATACTTTTTGATTTTCTTTTTGGTCTACCTTTAGTTGCAAGTAAACACATTTCAGGATTACCTCTAGTCCAATAACCTAAACCTGTAAAAAATCCTAAAGTATTTCTATTAGTCTTCGCCCATGTAAAACCTACTGTTTTAAATTTAAAACCCCAGGCGTCTATAACTTTAAACGCCTGGTCTAACATAGGGTCACATACCCACATTAAAAGGACTGAATCTGGCTTTGCAATCTCACTAACATTCATAGCACAAATGTCCGCAAGACTCATAACAGGATAATGTTTTTCAGGACTTTTATCCTTGCCTTTGTCTGACCTAGTTTTAAACTGCCATGGTGGGTCTGCATAAACAACACCGTATTTTTTATTTGGTAAATTATCCAAAGAAACTCTCCTCATTTTTATTTAAAGAATTACAAAACTGTTCACAACTAACAAATTTTAAATCAAAATTATATACTCTAGCTAAATCTTTACAATGTTCTAATACATGATTAGATACTTTATGGTCACCTTGTATAATAGAAACATTATCATATTTGTATTTCTTATAATATTTCCATATTTTATGAGGCAATTTTTCCTCTACACTACCACCTACATTTTGATTTGTGCAATCAGCATAAACTTTACCTTTATCTGTTTCAATAATAAAATCAATCTCAAAAGAACCTGTTTTAGCTCTTTGATAAGATAAATTATTTAAGACACAATGTAGTTGCACTTTATCCTCTAACTCTTGACCACTTATATTAATAGGATTATCCAAAGAAATTCTCCAAACTAGCTTGTGGTTCTGCTTTCCAATTTATTGCGTCTAATATAAAACGCATAGGGTCAAGGAAAGTTTTTTGAAATTGTATCTCATAGTCAACATAATCATTTAACTTAAATTCTGGTGGTAATTTACTCATATAACTTATAACATCAAACTTAAATGGATTTGCTTCTTTTAATTTAAGAAACTTAATCTTATCACCATCTTGTATATAAGGATATTTCATACCAAGTTTATGTATTTTAAGTTGATGATTATATATCAACGCACCTTTAACATGAATAGGAGAACCTTTAATAAAAATACTACTATCACTTTTATATTTTCTAATATTATTGCAACTTCTAGGAAAAGCAATTGATTCTGGTGGTAAATTTAAAAATTCTTTTTTAAAATCTGCAATAAAATTATGTAAATCTGTTTGTTCTTTTGCCATTATTATTTTAATAGCTTCTTTAATTTTACCACGACAGACCTGAGGTGTGCTAGACTTGACTGCTTCTATACCCATAAGTTTAAGTTTAGGGTCAGCAAGTCTTACGCCTTCTTCGTCTAGCACATTCAACATATACCTCTTTTTGGCCACCCAAATACCTTTGTTTGCTATGACTTCTCGTTTCATAACCATTGCATTTTTAAAAGCATTTGAATAATCTGCAAGTTCATCAAAACATTTTTCAATATATGGTTCTAATTTTTGTTCACATACTTTATTTAAGAAGTCTGTAATTTGTTCATTTGTTTTACCTTGACAAGTTTTCTCTACAAGTTTACCAAATCTTACATAGATTGAATCAGTATCAGAGGCAACAATATAATCTATGTGGTCTTTTGTTTGTAATACATTATTTAAATATTCATTAACTTTCTTTTCAATAAATCTAATAATAAACTGACCAGCAGTTGTAATACCACTTGCCTGTCTTACATCATAATATCTAAAGTATTGATTACCAACTGCACCATAAGCTGAATTCAAGGCAATCTTTTTTGACCATTGTATATTATGACATCTTGCAATCTCTTTTACTAGTTTAGGGTCTTTTGTTTTTTGATATTCTTGTTTTGCCTTAATCATTCTTTTTTTAAATACAACACGGTCATTATACATTTTTTCCATCATCTCAGGTAAAAAACCTTGACTATCTGTTTTAAACTTTGCACCATTAGGAGTAACACAAGCGCCTTCAGTTTTAAGAAAGTTTAAAGGCACTTTCATATCAATCATTTTATTTACATTAATACCTTGACTAGATTCACCTAGTATTTTTTCTGGTGATATATTATATTGTATAATAATATGAGGATATAGAGAGTTAATATCAAATGAAACAATCCAATCGTGACCACCAAGTATAGGTTCTTTTACATAAGCACCTTCATATTTTGTTTCTTTACTATGTTCTTCTCTTGGTGGCACACATATATTCTTTTGCATTAAATGGTTTGCAATCAATGTGTCCCATACTCTAACTTGTGAAAATATATCATCATAGTTTACTTTTGAATCATATGCAACTGTTAATGATAAGTCAATAAGACCAAGTTTATCTTCTAATGCGTCAACGATTTCAACATCTTGAATATTATAGTCTATAAATTTTTGAAAGTCTTTTGTATAGAAATCTTTAAATGTATCATAAGGGTTTTCATTTTTAGGTTGATTGAGTTCTAACTCACCAATAAAGTCAAGTTTATAACTCTCTTGTCTTGTTGGTATAAACCATTTGTATAAGTCAAGATAATCTAGCATTGCAATACCAAATACATCATAAACTGTTTGAGTTCTACCTTTTACAGTAATCTCTAATCTATTAATAAGATTCCAAGGCGATATTCTACTTGCAACTTTATCACCTGCAACTAATTTTAATCTATTTACTAGATAAGGTAAGTCAAAGAATTTTGTATTCCAACCTGTAATAACATCTGGATGATTTTTAATCCAAAACTTCATAAACTCAAACATAAGTTCTTTCTCATGTTTACACTTTACATAAGTTACATCTGGCCTATCATGTACAAAATCACCGACACCCCAAGTTAGTATCTGTTTATTAGATTGATTTTTTACAGTAAGACAAATAATTTCTTCAATAGGATTTTCTACATCTGGAAAACCATTTTCACAAGTTGTTTCTATATCTAATGTAAATATTTTAATTAAGTCTTTATCCCATTTTATATCTTCAGGATGTTCTTGACCGATATATTGATAATGGTATCTTTCTAAACCATAGATAGGTGAATTAGATGTAGCAACTTCTTTTTTAAATTTACGAGCTGCGTCTATACTTGTAAACTCAATAGGTTTTAAATACTGACCTTGTAAAGTTTTATATACAGAATGTTCTTGTGTCAAACCATATAAAGTAGGACCAAAGTTTATTCTTTCTTTGTATTCTTTACCATCATGTATACCTCTAACTAGAAGTTTACCTTTATGTTCAATTACATTTTTATAAAAGTTCATCATTCCTCAAGTGTGCAATTAATCCATCATCATCTTTTGTCAAAACTATTTGACAAGCTAATCTACTAATACCATCTTTATATCCTTTTTCATATTCTAATAGTTCTATCTCTGGTGTATTATTACTTATTTTGCCATGTTTGGCAAGCCACCTTTCATCTATATGTACATGACAGGTACAACAGGCACAAGAGCCGCCACAATCTGCCGGTATTTCAGGTATATCAATCTTTGAATAAAACTTTGCAGCTTCCATCAAAGAAGCGCCTGTATCTACTTCTACTGGTATCTTACTACCATTTCTAACAAAGTAAACTGTTATCATTAAAGTTTAGGTACTTTAGTTTCAGTTATTAATTCTGCTTGAGGTGTTATAATTTTACTTGTATTTTTTTGATAAGAAGCAAGAATTTCTTTTTTAGGTTTTACAATCGCAACCACTTTATCTGCTGTCACCGTTATTTTCTCCTCGTCTGCAAATGGCATATAAGGCGTCATCATTAATTGAACAGGTTGACCTGGTGCTGATTGAGTTGGTATTATTGTAAATGGTTTTTCGAAGTTATAATTTCCCATAGTGTCTTTTTCTACTTTAGAAATCACATCTTCACCAGTTGACATTCTTGCAATTTTCACATCTGACATAATTTACTCCTTGGTTATAATATATCACAACTTGACTTATTAGTCAATGCTGTATTTAGTTGTTATCACATATTTTCTTTGTGGGTTGACCATAACATTTAATCGTTTCATAAATGCTCTGTCAAGTAAGATAGGTGTTCTATCTTCTCTATCATCAATGGTAAATTCTACATCTTTATAGAAACCACCAGCGAATTCTACATCTAATTTTATTACATAACGGTCTTCATCATAATCTCTTAAACCACCAACATTTATATTTTCTATTCTAACTATATCGCTTGTAATAGTTTTATTTAATAAAGACCATGTAACTTTTTTATTTGACATTGGTTTAATTTTGTCAGCATGAATAACTGGCATACCTGAATTACCTGTATCAAATTTTGATATTAATTCTCCAAAAGGTTTGATTGTTAGTATTTCTTTAAAACCACATTCAGTCGGTACTGTATATCTATTTTCTGGTTTTGCAAAATGTGTAATAACTTCTTTTGCAATATTCATATTAGTAGCTTCTTCAATACCCTCTGTGCCTGGTGATGAGTTTACTTCTAACATATAAGGTGGTTTACTCTCTCTATTTTTACTAGGTATAAAATCAACAGCAGTCCAATAACCACCAACTGCCTTTGAAGCCTTTAAACATTCTTCTATTTCTAATTCTGTTAATTTAATATTTTGTGGTTTAGAACCTTGCGATACATTAGACCTAAAATCTCCTTCGATTACAGGTCGTTTCATAGCCGCTAAAAATTTACCACCTAATATGTGTACTCTGACATCATAATCTGTTTTAATATATTCTTGTACTAATAAATCTGCGTCTTCATCTTGTTTATGAATAAGTTGTACAATAGAATCTAAACCTCTTTCACTATCTAAAAATAAAACACCGACACCTTTACTACCTCTTAATGTTTTCATTATAAGAGGAAACTTAATGTCGGCTTGTTCTACTTGTTCGATAGATTTTTCGGGGTCGTTAATTAATTTTGTTTTAGGTTGTGTTAAACCATAATCTGCAAGTCTTAATGCTGTTCTATATTTGTCAGCACACACATTAATTGTAGTTCTAGGATTTACAAGTGTTGCATTTGCTCTTTCTAATATAGATACAAAGTCCATCCAACTATCTTTTCTAGTGATAGAACCTCTTACAACTGCAACGGTCATAGCGCCAACTTCAAAACCTTTTTTATCGTCTTTGTTATGAAACTTACGGATACCGTTTTCAAATGTAGTATAACCACCTGTAAGTTTAAATAGATAATGTGGATAACCTAACTTATCACATTCCTCTTTTAATCTATCAGCAGTATGAAAAGTCTTTGCTTCTTCAGGCTCATCTGTAATAATCAAAAGCCTTAAAAAAGGTTTTTCTTTTTTATCTTCGGTAATATAATCTTTAAAATTAGCTACTTGCATTTTCATTACTTTGATTAGGACTTTCTTTTTCATCAACTTTCTTACCAATATTATATTTGGCAGATAAGTTCCACTCTTTTTTTTCTTTAAATGGTAAAACCTTTATTTGACTTAATGGCGCCTTATCTTCGGCGTCTGTTGGTTTTACTATATCAATTAAGTTCCAATCTTGTAATAAAATAGCAATTGTATTTCTTCTCTGAATATCGTTAGCGACTAATGTAGCTTTCTTACCATCTAAAGCAAACAATTCTTTAAAATGTACTATAAAATACTTACCTTGTTTATGTAAAATATGGCAAGATTGGTATAATGTTTTATCTTTTCTACTTGCAACACCAATTCTTGTAAGGGTTTCTCTAACTTTTAGAAAGTCGTCTGGTTGTTTTATCGTAACTTCTAACATACTCTCAGGCGACCATGTAATCTCATCACTCATTTTCTTTTTCTCCCGCCTTTTGAAAGGCTTAATTTTATCTCGTCAATTTGTTTGTCTGTTAGTATATTAAGAGCCTGTTTAGCTTTCTCATTACTATAACCATAATACTCTTTTACATACTCTAAATTCTTCAATTTGGCTTGTGATAACCACTTGCCACCAAATCGCTTCTTTTTTCTTATACTATTTATGTAAAAGTGAAATTGCACCTTCTTATCCAAGAAGTGATAACCATTCATCTCATTTGCTTGAGCTATGGTATCATAGTGCATTGACAAACATTTATTAACAATGTAGGGAGGATATTTCTTTTCCCATGTTAGGTCCTCAGTATCTAACAAGGGTTTCTTATCAAAATTTATAGCATTTAAATAATCTTTTAATTCATACATATCATTTCCACCATAATATAATAGTATATCTATTATTGTTTTTTACTTCTTTTAGACCATGCTTAACATTTTTACCGTCAAATAAAGTTAATGTGCCGGCTCTAGGTCTAATAGTTATCCCATTTTCTGTATAAAATTCACCACCATCATCTACATCATTTAAATATATTAATGAATTCCAATATGTGTCTTTTCTACCTCTACCGTCTTCATCATGCGTATGTAATATACTATAAGAGCCTGGAATCCATACTTGTATCTGTGCCTGATTTATTATTAAATTATGATTTAAATGTTTTTTAAAGTAATTACTAACTTTACCAACGATAGAATTATTAGTTATATCTTTTAACCGATATTCCCAATAAGGTTTATATTCATTTTCAAAATCAGCGTCATCTGGTAATTTCAAATGACTTACCATTTTTATAAATTTTTTACATTCTTGTTTACTAATAAAATTTTCTACTATCGTAATCATAATATTATTGGAGCGGGTGACAGGATTCGCACCTGCGACCTATTCGTTGGCAACGAATTGCTCTACTACTGAGCTACACCCGCTTATCACTATTTAAATTTACAACTGGCCATGATTTCAGTTAAACAGGCAACCATATTTATTTCTTGGTCTGCCACAAATGCCGATTTATACTGATAGCCAGCTATAATTAATATAGCTTGTGGTACTGATTTAGTATCTAATGCCTCATAAAGAATATCGTAAATACCTCTGAATAGAGAAGCAGGTTCTTTGTCAATATTATTAACAACCCATTTTCTCATATCATTAAATTTTTTACCTTTTAAAGTTTGTACTAATTCTTTATTGTTTGCCTCTGATAAACTAAACAATATACCACTATCTATTTTACCTCTTACAGAATATCTTTGAAGTTCATTTATAGTTCTACGAAAATCAGGATAATATTTCTGTATAAGTTCAGCCAAAACCTTTTTATCAAACTCTATCTTTTCAGATTTAAGGAGAAGGGACATTCTCTCCATAAAAAGTTTGGCGGTTTTTACCTTTTGACCGTTTTTAATTGTGAAATCAATGACCGTACACCTACTATGTAATGCTGGTATAATCTTATTTCTATAATTACAAGTAAATATAAATCTACAATTATTGTAAAATGTTTCAATAAAATTACGCAAAGCAGGTTGAACACTATCAGCATTCATATAATCTGCCTCGTCTATAATTACAACTTTGTGATTAGATGTTTCGGTAAGTGATACTGTACTAGCAAAATTCTTAATCTTGTTTCGTAATGTATCTATTTGACGGCCTTCGTCTGACCCATTGATTATAATATAGTCAGCACCTAACTCCTCACATAAAGCACGAGCAACGGTAGTTTTACCTGTGCCGGCTGTACCTGATAAAAGTAGATTAGGTATTTCTTTTTGTTTTAGAAACTGACTAAATGTTTCTTTTATATCTTGTGATAAGATACAATCTTCAATTTTCTTTGGGCGATATTTTTCAACCCATAAGTAATCTGACATAATATATTCCTCATAATTTAAAATTCACTATCAGGCTCTAGTGCAATCCAATATTGAACCTTTTTGTGCCTATTTATAAAATGACTTATCTTTTGTGAAGATATAGCAACATCATAATCATCACTAATCATTTTAAAGTTTTCTACTTTGAAATAAGCATTAAATGTTTTATCAGATTGACCTACATCAATTGAATACTCATTTGAAGATTTGTTCTTCTTATCTGTAGCAACCATTTTAATTGTGCTACCATCACCAATTACTGCAACATCTGGTAAATTTAATGTAGTAGCAGCCTTCATAACTTTATGAAAGTCATCTTTTTTAAATGTAAAAGATACAAAAGTATCTGGCATGGTGATTGTTTTTGTTGGTGCAACAATAACTGATTTATCAGCAAAGAAATATTTAATATTTTGCTTTGAATTTTCTTCAGCTATCTTTACATAAGACCCACCATTAAGTTCTAAACTAGGTTTACTGAATAAATCAATAGACCTTAAAAACTCTGGTAAATCATAGATAGCAAACTCGCTATCAAATTGTTCTTTCACTTCAGCTTCTGCCAAAATGTTTTTCATAGTGCTAATTGTCTGTACTTTATTTCCTGGTTTAACTAGAATATTCTGGTTAATATCAGAGAAATTTTTTAATACAGCAACTGTATCACTCGATAGATTCATAATATACTTTCTCCTATAATTTAATTGGTCAAATATTTCATCATAAACTCTGGTGATGATTCGCCATAAGGGTCAGATGTTAAATTATCACATTTGCCTGGCTCTTCAAAGATAGCTTCAATAATGCCATCATTTACCACCATAGAATATCTCCAAGACCTTTGACCGAAACCCTTGTCATTTTTTTGAACAAGCATTCCCATTAATCTTGAAAACTCGCCTGTGCCATCTGGTATCATCTTGCAATTTACAATATGTTCCTTTTCAGCCCAAGCATTCATAACGAAAGAATCATTAACTGATATACAATATACTTCGTCAATGCCTCTTTCCTTAATATTGTTGTAGTTAGTTTCATAACCTGGTAATTGTTTGCTAGAACAAGTTGGTGTAAATGCACCTGGCAATCCAAATACTACTACTCTTTTGCCTTTAAAATAATCATCACTTGTTTTAGTAACCCATTCTCCAAGTTCTCTAACTCTAAATTTTACATTTGGTATTTTGTGTTTCATAATATACTCTTATTAAGAATTAATTTGGAGCGGATGGATGGTATTGCGCCACCTTCACCTGATTGGAAATCAAGTATAATACTTTTATACGACATCCGCATTATCTATAATACTCTAAAAGGCCGAAAAAGTCAAGCCTCATTCGGCCTAATAGAAACAAATTTATTTGATATTGATAGTTCTTGCCTTTTTATGGTCTGGTACTATCTTTTCTAAAGACACTTTTAATAAACCGTCTTTAAGTTCAGCACCTTTTACTTCAACATCATCAGCGATTGTAAAAGATTTTACGAAGCTTCTTTTTGCAATGCCTTTGTGTAATACACCATCATTGTCTTCTACTTCTTTTTCTTCTTTACTTTTTACTGATTCGATTTTAAGAACATTGTCCTCAAAATTTACTGTTATGTCTTTTTTACCATAACCTGCTAGAGCCACCTCAATGTCATATGATAAAGAACCTGTCTTTACAATATTGTATGGTGGATAGTTCGTTGTCATGTGTGGTATTTGAGTTGATAACATATCGAAATGGTCGAACATATCATCAAAACCAACAGTAAACGGTCTAAGGTTAGTAAAAATTGATTGAATTGCTTTTGAATTGGTCATATAGAACCTCCTTTTTTTAAGCAAAGTTTAATTTTGATACCTCTTATGAGCATATCAATATTATTTATATAAGTATTTCTCCTCATATTTCAAGTGGTAGTTTTAATATTTGTGGCGTAAACTACCAAAATCGCACAGCAGCTTTAGTTTGTTTGTTTTAAGTGGTGCGAAACTAAGCGCAAATGCTGAAACAATCCACTATTATGGTTAACGCTAGCGCCCCATAATTCTAAAAACTGGCAGAGGTAGGCCTCACCCTCTTTACACTAATAGGTCTTACCCCACATTTTCACCTACACTAGTTCAACTGAACATTGCATTATACTCGGCGCTACGAAGGCCAATGAGCCAGTATTTCAAGGTACTCTATCCGTCCTAGGACAATGCTTCGT
>VTLG01001222.1_pt1 | contig 15668 bp, 28 predicted proteins | sample 4694571 | NCBI WGS metagenome assembly VTLG01 (sample SAMN12604809, study PRJNA352737) | marine metagenome | biome: ENVO:00000447; feature: ENVO:00000209|ENVO:00000569|ENVO:01000036; material: ENVO:00002151; isolation source: viral sequences binned using virsorter ...
TAGGAATATCTCCGGCACCGAAGGATTTTACAAGTCTTCCGTTTTTAGGGATTAGATTCTTTAACCCAGTAGTACCATTAGGTGGCAGATCCTCCCAATCCGCATCCGTCCAGATACCCTCAAAGTCTTTTACATCAATTACTTTTGCCATATTGAATACACCACAAGTAGAAAAATTAATAAAAATATAAATACCATTATTACCATGTAGACGATAATCCTCCCCCAAATTGCAATACACCGGGATCATATTGAAATGATGGTCCCGGCACACCCACAACTCCAGTTGATGGATACTTCTCATTCATTCTTTGCATAGAAGAAGATACTCTCTCTATACACTCTTTATATTTTTCATAATTACTATTGGTCCGCCATAATTCCGCTTCGGCATAATCAACTATCAAATCGTGTAATACATCATTTTCAAGTTGGGTAGATCCACTGGCTATTGCAGTTGGTTGCCTCATATACCATACATCAACATTTGAACTTCCCGGATAAACGAATACTTTATTACCTTGTATAAAATAAGATGGATAAAATGTAGAAAATTCTGCATTACCATTTACATGATCTTGAACCATATCAAATGACACCTTAGTGTGAAAATCATCAGATGCCTCCCTAATAGCAATTATTCCATTAGGACCATCAAAGGGTTCCTTACTTAGATCTCCGGCAACTGTTGGTGATTTTGTTTCATCCAATAAGTATGCCTTGAAATACTTTTGTAGTCTACTTGGGTAACCGGTATCTGTACTCAATGCGATTCCAGTGTCCACTTCTAATAAATCTGGGTATAAATTACTATTCATATATCGTATAACTTGATCTTGTGCCCTATTTAACATTAAATATATCAATATAGAATCAAAGAGATCCCCTTGTGGATCCTCAAGTCTGTAACCCAATAGTAAAGCCATATCTGAACCGGTCATAATTCTTTCCTTTTGTTAGAGCATCCCCCGATACCCGGTGGACCGGGGGATTAACTCAGTTTAACCTATGCTAATACCTATTGGTAGTCGTTTGGTGTGTAAACATTCTGCACAATACTGTGTGCACCACGATTACTTACCACCATATTACCAAAAGCATGAACCTTTTGTACAAAGGTATTACTGCGAGTATCTTCAATCAATCCTCCGGCTTTGAACTTCGCACCAGAGTTAAAGAACATATAGAGGTATTTCGTATTAAGAAAATACATATTACTGAAATCCTCAACTGGACTCGCCAAGCCACCAACATTACCGAGGTCTTGATCTGCTACAATCGGTATTCCACGATAGTCAATAGCAGTGAAACCCATAGCACCCATCATCTGGTTCATTTTACTACCAGTTTTTCTTGGATCTAACACTTGTTCTATCAGATCAAAGATATACTGAGAAACCATAATAATGTCTGGGTTTTCTCCGGTTTGTGCTCTTGCTTTTGCAACACCAATAGACAACAGTTTACCAATGTAGTTAGCCTTAGTTGAATCTTCCAACTCAATTTCTGGTGCATATGCAAGATCCGACGGTGTTTCTGTCGTAACATTCGCATCATGTACCGGTGTCTGCCACCAAAGGTTAGTTGCCGGTGAGGTGTCTACCTCAATACCACCAACAGTGTGTGCAGTTGAAGTTGCCGGTTGCAGTAACAATCCTAACCGATTCCAAGCACCCGATACATCAGCTTGTCCCCAAAGGTTAGTAGCAACATTCTTTTCAATGGTTTTCTGCAAGTTTTTTATCTTTGCAGTAATAACATTCTTGACCGCCTCATCACTATTTGCCACCAACTGTTCCTCTTTTGTAAACAAAAGTAAACCAGTAAGCATAGACGGACTATATGTTGCTTGTTTGAAGGGATCCGAAACTGCCGGAGTATAAGATCCGGCACTATCTGTTCCCAGTGCGTGTTGATCACCCCATACAACTGATCCTCCCTCTGCATATTCTAACGGAATCGCAATTTCCCTACCATTGTAGGTCTTTGCCTTCTTTTTTAACATAGCTAAAAGCGGATGACTTTTTTGAAATATATTGTCAAATAGAACCGGCATATATTTATTATTAATCAACGCTTGTAGACTGTCTGTGTTCCAAGCCATTTTACATTCTCCCTTTCATGCTTGGAGGGTATCCCCATACTCCCCTTTACATGAATTTAATTAATAACTAATTCAAGAGATCGTACCCACTATGGTCAATCCCTTCATAACTCATAGGACCACTTTGCCTTTTAGCAATGTCTTTTGCACCATGAGTTTTGTTTGCAGTATTCGGTGTTTTTGGTTTCCGGTATTTTGCTTTTTCTTTAAGCGAATCATACTCTGTCAATTTCATAGCATCTTCCAGTGTAATAAATCGTCCATTTTCAATATCTGATTCTTTCACCGCATAATCAACAATCTCATCCATTCGCTTGTTAGATAATTTGTATTGCTTCTTTAAATCATCTTTTGCTTCCATGAAAGTAATAACACCTTTTAGGTCCTCAACCTCACTTGTCAAGTTTGCAACCTTATCTAAATTAGGATCCTCAGATTTAATAGCCTTTAGATCCCCGGACATCAGTGCCTCAAAGAGTTTTCCGCCCTTCCCATCACTTGATTCGTCAATAGCCTCTTTTATGGATTCTGCTAACTCTCTGTCCGACTTCATTATGGTTGCTAATTGACCTATTGAATCAACTGCACCTTTCATTCCCGATAGTTCTTGTGCTTTTTGAGTATTGGATGTTTGCCAATCAGTTTTATTTTGATTGTCCTTCTTCCACTCTAAAACATCATCCATTGTAAATCCCTTGCCATCTTCATCTGTAAATAGATAATCTTCTTTCTTTGCACTACTGTCGGTGTCAGATTCAACATCACCTTCAGACATTGTAGTCTGATCTGCGACTTGTTCCGACTCTGATTTATGAGTTTCGTTTGCCGGTTGGTCTTCAATTAAAGACACCTCCGAAACATCAATTTTATCGTATGCTTCATCAACATACACTTGTTCTTCTGCCATTATTTCTCCTTTAAGTTGGTGTTTTCACACACTTAGTTGGTTCCAAAAAACATAAGTAAAACAAATCTTCCACTGTGTGGTGTAACTTTATGCAATACTGGATCATTATCCTTTCCGCCAGTATACACCATAGCAGATCTATAATGTAACCGGTGTGGTATTGTAATTTCCTTATCCCCATCTTTATAAGACAGTTCCCCACCCTTAATTTTTTCGGGATCACTTAATAATACAGTGGTCCCATATCTACACCACGGCATATGGTTATCAACTAACTTACCTTTAACATCCTTACATCCGTCATAATGCCAATCATGTCCCTTAATTCGGTTTTCAACCCTCCAATAACTTGGTTTATGCAACTTTATCCCTTTATCTACCTTTTTTTGGTAGGCTTTTGCAATATTATTGATAATAGGATCAGATGTAAAATCATAATATCTGGCATTACGAGTATATTTTCCTAAAAGATGATCTTTCACATCTTCTGTAATGAAATTTCTAAGATGCTTGACCACTTTCACCTTGTCCTTGTTGCATCATGGCTTCCATAACCATCATTAAGCGACCTTTAATCTCATTTGGTAACTCATTAAACATTTCAGATTCAACTAATTGTGGATATTGTTGTAACATCTGTAATAATTGTTCTTCTTCCGGTGATCCCGGCTCTATACCAGACTCAATTAATTGTGCAAACATTTCCATTATTTGTTCTTCTTGTGCCTCCGCCTCTGGATCACCACCACCTTGTGGACCTTGCCCTTGCATCCTTGCATAGAAATTCTGGATTAATTCTTGTTTATTAGGTTCATTTAGATCACGAGCAACCTCCTCAATACCGTAAATACCGGCTTGAAACAACTGTAATGCCCTTTCTTCATTCACTGCACGACCAGAAGGCAACCTATTACCGGCAACTATGTCAATATCGTAATTTGTGTCCTTTAATGTCTTAGCCGTTGATAGATCAAAGTCCTCCGAACCCATTGGCAAACCTTGAGCATCATAAACACCAACTGGATCATAGTCAGTAAAGCTAAAATTACCATCTGGATCCCTTTCCCTAATAGAGATTGTATCTTCATCATATATTTGTATCAGTTTTATCATGTATTCGCCAATATCACGGACAAACTTATTCAGACTTGCCGTAACTTTAAATCTTATCCGGGTTTGACTTGCTTCTTGTAGTGATTGTATAGCAATTCCCGATTTAACCCCAGAAGGTTGCCTACCTTGTGTAACATCCATAACACCAGTAACCGAATCTGTATAATGTGCCATTTGTTGTATAAAATTCTGTATATATCCGGGTAATGGTGGTGGACTCTCCCATGTTAGATCATTTGGATCTATAACTGGTATTTCCTCTCCCGGTGCACCAGTTAAAGGCTTTGTTAATAATGCTTTTGCCCTCTGTGTAATCTTTCGTGCCGGAGAACCGGCTTTTCTTATATTATCAGCAATAGCGGACATTGTTTCATTAAAAGACTTACTTTGTGTACGAACTAACTCCGGTTCGCCTTGTCCCCAGAAAGAATGTGCCGATTTATAGTTTCCAAGCATAAAAACCGGTATTCTTGGCAATTCTAACGGCTCATCTATGAGTAATTTCTCCCCACATACCACTGAAAATCTACCATTTGGGTATTTTTCATAATCTGGATCCTTCCAGTAACATTCTAACACTAATGCCATCTCTGGATCTTGAGATTCTGAATCAGTTGGCTCATAACTTAAATTGTTCTGATCACTTGTGTGAAATGCCATATAATCGGTCAAATCACCCTCCCCACGGACACCATCCACCCCATATTTGTCCTTTATATCCTCAACATACATTGGAACGGCAAAAATAAAGTATTTTCCATGATCAAAATCAAGATCAGTTGCCATTTTATCCGGAACGGCAGTAAATGGATCCACAACGGACATTTTAAACCCCATAAACTTGCCTTCTTCTGTAAATTGAGGCATAACCTCCATAAAACCGTTTGAATATATCAATGCATCCTTAACTGCTAATATTAAATTCTGAAACATATCGCAATCTTCAGAAACCATCTTAAATCGCTTATTCAACATATCCGCAAACATTACATCATTGTTTTCAAGCGGTAAAACATCAACATTCGGCATATAATCGGTCATAATAGGCAAAATAGACTCCACATTGGACAATGCAAAGTTAAATACAAGTCTTGTCTGGTATGATGTTCCCGGTTTTGGTGTATCCCAGTGGTTACCATGATATAAATTCTCATTTTTCCGCCACCTATCCATTTTAGGATCCCTTGCCCTCTTAGACTCCTCAAACCAATCCTTGATCATAACGACAATTTCAGAATCTTGTGCCATTTTATCTAAGTTCTTGTCTGATTTATTATATTCTGCCATATAATTCCTTTAATATTTCCATAATTATAAACTATCCCATGCCTTCTCATCAGCTTCATGGACCATAACCAACTCATCAATAACACTTTGTGTGTCTGTTTTTGGAGGTGGTTTAGATTGCCTATCATATGCAAACCAAATATTATAACGGAGGCTATCCATAGCATGATCGTCTTTCTTTAGAGGCTTCTCCGGTGCATTTAGATCTATCCTACTCGCTGAAGGTTGTTCCCACTGATAATTAATAACCTCTCGTTTTAAATTTATACAAGAATTACATATTTTTATCTTATTCTTCTTGAAATACTCCGTAACCTTGTCAATACCACCTTGAACTTGATTGTTACCATTAGCAACTGGTATCCCCATGTTTCTATACCGATTACCAATAGTTTCCGGATCGTCCAACTTCCCGGCACCAGTAGATGGATCTATAATATATGCTTCCCTTGAACCTTCACCTTGATATGCCTTTATAATCTTCGCATGATAATCTATATCCTTACCGGCTTCGTAATGTTCACGGTAGATCCATAGGACATCATCATTATCCACTGCACCCCATAACACCGCCGTAGGGTTGGTCCTACCATGATCAATGGAAATTATCCTCATCCACTCATGTGGCGGAACCATATCCGGAACAACATGGACCTTTTCATCATAATCTGGGTATATCTGACCTTCAAAAGCATCCCAAGATCCATGAATGTACCGGTTCACCCAAATCTCATTGTAGTTCTTGATCAGAGTGTCTATATAGTCTGGGGGAAGATTATCGTTGTTTTCCATAGAAGATGCCATGTGCATCACATTACCATCAATAGGCTCATGTATAAACCTATGCCAAACCCAGTTATGTCCTAACGGATTCCCAGTAATCCATGCCTTTGGCTCATTAACCGCCCTTAATCTACCTAATAAGGTAAGAAAGACCTCCTCAGATACTTCCTCTGCTTGATCTATGTAATACCAACCCAGATTTATTGACAACAGTTTAGCCGGATCATCTAAGGAACGAAATAATACCTCATGTCCGTTCTTAAATTTGATACGGTTCTCTTGTTTGTAATGATTATAGTGTATTCCCGGTTTAAAACCGAACATTGTTAATAGTTCAATAAAGGTCCTCTGGGTACTGTCCCGTAACTCGGGGTAAGTTTGCCTTGCTATAAGTCCTAACTGCGGAGGCTCATCCGGGTTCACAATCCGCAATATTCCTTTCAAGCATCCGGCGAATGTCTTTCCGTTACCCAAACCACCAAACATACCAGTAACACGACTATCATCTGCTATAAATCGCCCTTGTGTACTGTTTAAGTTAATATCAATACGATCCACGGCTCTTTTTCTTATCCCCCCATCCCTTTTTTTTTGAACTGCCCTTTTTACTTGCTGATTTCTTCCGCTTTTTCTTCTGAGTCATTATGAAACCGCAAAAACTTCTGCATCTATACTATCTGTACCGGTAGATGTTAATACACCCAGATAAACATTCGTTATATCCGCCCTTGATATATCAGTTACCGCACTTGGAGATTGTGTCCATGTAATGTCTGCCGTACTGGAATCCATCCCATTCTCTATTGCACTAATAATAAATGAATGTCCCGGTTTCACAGTAAATACACTACATTCTGCCGTAGCTTTAGTCTTTAATGCCAGATCAAAGGATGTACTAAGGTTTGTGATCCGGATATACTTCCCCTCACTTGTAATACTCTGTCCTTTTTCAGTAGTTGCACCATACGACAACACTTCAACCCATCCAGAAGATTGCAGTACATTCACAACTCTTGACATCACCTCATTAACACTGGCTACTGCCACCGTTCTGGTCCCACCGTAGTCCTTTCCACCCAGTGTGATCTGTTCGGTTACCTTCACGGTCATACTAACATTTGATATTGCAGATCCCATAACTTAGTCCTTTAATTTAATGTTTACTACTGGCATGGCTACCTCACCTTCCAGTTTCATCTCTGTTGCCCTTAAACTCGGAAATACTTTGTCTATCATCTTCATCAAATACTCATGGTGCTTCTCATGTGTTGGATCCAAAGCATATGATAATGCCAAATCCCTTAAATCTTCCTTTTCCCCTAAAGATAATGCCGGTTTCTTCGGTCTACCATTCGGATTACCAGATTGTCCCTTCTTCCATAAATGTTTCGGTGTCTTTCCCTTCTTGTTATCCATATGCTTGTATCATCTCCAGATCAAACTCCGCAATATTCAATCGCACACTGGCACCGTCTTCGTGGATCATATCTGCACCGGCTTTCCATACAATAACTTGCTCAATGGCACTGCGATACTCTGGCTTATCTTCATAATCTGCAAATTTGTAAGGAAATTCAAATATTGTCCCATTCAACATCTCTTTCATGCTGATCTTTACTATCCGATCTGACTTTGAATACACTTTCTCTTTGCTCTCCCCTTCTATATATATATGCACCAAGTAATGCACTAACCATACAAATCACTGGTAAAACTATCAATCCCAATAGATCTATCATACCGGAAATTCCCACACTTATTATTCATCTCCCAATATAAACGAATCAATCGTCATTGTCATTGGTTGCCTCCTTATATTGATTGAAATCTCTGTAAGCTGTGCGAGAAAATAAAATACTATTTAATGTATCTTCACTAAATCCATTTATAGAGGTAACAAGTGAAATCTCTTTATCCGTTGCGATTCCGTGCTCTATTAATAAATCGTAAAGCCTATTCCTTCTGTTGTCTATATCCATTGTGTAACTCCTTATACCCGATAAGAATCCTCCATTGAAAGGTATGCATTGTTTCTCCATACCATTGTGGAATCATTTGGATCACTATTTGACTTCGTTTTGGACCGCTTTATATTTAGATCCACCAAGTGGACACCATGCTGATCAGTGATCTCCCAACAAAACATCATTGAATCTGGTATCAAGAATAAAAATCCATAAAATGGCACACACATCTGTATTGCAATCTCTCTACATACTTTAATCTTACTCTCTGAAATTAGCCAAGATCCGTACCTTTTACTTGTAAGAGTATCGTAACTCATATTTCTTGATTTAAACTCATATACACCTATTATATCACCATTTCTATGCATAATACCGTCTGGATTAGCAAACAATGGCTTACCATTACACTCTTTTGGTGTAATTACAATACTGATCCCATACCGGTTCAGCATGGTCCTCAATGTAATGGATTCATATACATCATATTTACGGACCACTTTCTGTGGTACTATTGTGATTGTCTTTCTTTTACTTCTTCTGCTTCAATAAGACTAAGATTATGATTCAATCGTGCTTTGTAAATATTATACTTGTCCCGATCTAACCAACACTTTGACATCAAGGATCTGTATATTCTGCAAACAATATATAATCTATTTATCTTTGGTTGATAATAACTCCGCATTAAGTATCTCTCCGATATTGTAAAAGGCTTGTTTAGGTCTATCTGTTCTGGATCTGTGTTTAACAGTAGTTTTTACCTCGGTCTTTGAAACATCTGTTCTACAACAATCTGAACTTTTAAATACATCCTTTTGATTATTAAAAAACAATCTATTTCCACACTTACTGCACCAACCTTTGATCAACCCGGATGGTGTTTTGGTCCACTCTTTTTCTTTTACTTCATCTGTAATAGATCTAAAACCAGTTTCAAAGAAATACTTTATTGAATCATGTACAAATTCCCCTTTCTTTTTCTTTTCCAATCGCTTCTTCAGTAATGGGATCCAATCTTCAACTGGCATATGCTTTAAAGCTGAACCAAATACTTTCCTTTCAAATGGTGTTGGCACCTTTCCCATTAACTGATCCTCTCCGATCCAATGCTTAAACAACATAGCTACATTAGATTCAGAAAACTTATCCACATCTTTGGGTGTCTTTGTTATGTCTACTGTATTGTCTTTGTACTGTCTTATATTGGATCTGCCATTTTTGGTACCTTGAGGTGCCATTTTTGGCATATCTGATGTGCCATTAACGGTAAGTAGAGGTGCCATTTTTGGTACCTTGATTTTCCGTTTTCTTTTTTTAGATTTTAATATTTTTATACTATAACCATTGGGAGTTCTGGTTGTTTCAATGTATCCACTTAGCCGTTTTAAATACCGGTTATACTGTCTGGATGATATTCCGATCCGATCATGTACTTCATCATATGTAATCGGTTTTCCACCTAATACCAATCCTTTGTCATCCTTCTCTTTTGTGATCCAATCAATAAATAATAAGTATAGCCAGATTGCACTCCCCATCTTTTCTCGGTGTTCAGTTGATACTAATCCGGACCATACTGTTATAGGAAAGGACTTACCCATTATTTAAACAACACTTCTTATACTTCAGATTAGATCCACATGGACATTTTTCATTTCTTCCGATCTTATTAGATCTAACTGGATTATCCCTAACCCAAGCATAGTAATATTTCCAACCGCCGATCTTCCGGATAAACTCACCGGCAGATTCATATTTATCTTTTGGGTACCGCAGTGCAACTTTCCCACTTTTGGTCTTCACTTAACACTCCATATCATTCTGAACTCCATTTGCTTTATCTGATGCCGACTTCCCCATGTCCCCTAAACATCTACATCCCACTATATAATCAAGATCATCATCTGCCCATCCATTAACCATTGTTTGATGATACCTTCCCATTAAGATCCATAGATCACCCGGCTTTACTTCTCCAAAGCATAGTGAAGTTATATAGTCTTCTAAATCCTCTTTATTGTAGAATGGTGCAAATAACGGTATTGGCATTTTATTCTTCTCCTTTTATATGATTACGACACAGTTTACAAATCTTTTCACTACATCCTCTTTTTGGAAACCAATCTGGCAAATACTGTTGGTTTAAATTAGTATTGCCATCCCAACATCTGTTGCAGTTTGTACACAACCACGGTTCCTTATAGCTATGTACCGATTGATCAGATCTAATAGTCTTTGGATCTGGATCATTTGCAGACTTCGGTGGTACCCAACTTACCTTTTCATTAATTATCACAAATTACCCACTTTTTTACATTTTTCCGGAATTTGCTCAAAAAAACACCCTCTAATTTCCGTCTGGTGAGCTGATCGGGAGGGCATTGATACCTAAGTATACCCCATTTTCGGTACCTATTTAAGATTTTAACCCACCACTTAAGTATAATAATATGTGAATTTGATAGTTGCCGCCGGACCGTCCAGGACGGGTTTTGTGGGTTACTGTACCCTATTTTAAACATCTTCTTCTACACAAATGAAAACACTATCCTTTTTCCCTCTAATCTTAAACGATTGGATCTCAACGATCTGGCAATCATCATTCCATAAGTATCCAGTTAATGCATCTTCGTAGAATTTGATTAAATTAGATAGATCTGGTTTACACACATGGCTATCATCTTTACCTTTACGGAAGGATCCGTCTTTCTTATATATATTAGACTTAAATACAAAGTGTATATTAACTCGTAATGGTCCACTTAGTGGTTTTGTAGGTAATTGCTTTTTAATGGACTTTATGTAGTTACTCTTATCCTTACTGGACGGATCATACATATGTCCCGATCTGGTGGATCTATGCCGTTTTAATGGTATTGGTCGTTCACTGCTCAGTATATGTATATGTGGGGGAAGTAGACCTACCTTCTCAGTTCCTTTAGTGCCAACCGCCGAAACTTTAGTCATCACAGTTTTCACAACTTGCTTTTACTCCCCCCGCATAAACTTCTCCTATCCCATCATGCGATTGATCTATTTTACTTTCATTAATTATTCCATCACTAATACGATCATATAACTGATTAAATTTATTTATCTCAATATGTGGAGTTGCACCTTCTTCTTTTAACTTTGAGATCGCATATCTTAACGATAATAAGATCCTTTCAATATCTGAACCTTCTATTTTCATGGTATGTGTTTCCTTTAAAATGGTAGTTAATGTTATCCTTTTCAACTTTAGATCCACTGGACAACCTTTTCCTAAGTTGTTTATATGTGTTTTTTAATTCTTGTATAACTCTCATAAATGCACGAGGGGGAACATTTATTAGTCCCCCCTCTACTGGTCCCAACACCTTGTCTTTCACAATAATAGATCTATTCAAACCAACACCATCTTCATATGGTTTGCCAGATCCGGTGAAAGGTGCTTGTGCCTTAATGTAACTCTGAAGGCACTTCTTCCACTGCTCATCATTAATGTAATTACTTACTGGTTTCCTCAACAGATAACTCATTACAAAAGTCTAATAAATCATCATGGTATCTTTTAATTAGATTAGGTTCCAGATCCGCAAGTTTGCGGTTCCCAATCTTAGATTTATTCCACTCTGAATAATCGGTCCTTTTGTCTTTCGGGATCTTGCCGACCAATATTTTAATATCGTCTATTACACTGTTCATCTTTTTAACCGGTTTGGGTAGTGGTGTGGTATATGGATGGGATTGATTATTAGTTTTCTTTATACCCATATCCTCCAGATCTTGTGTGAATGATTCAGACAATCCGCAGATCCTTAGTGTGGCATCTACTTGAGCAGACTTACAAGCCATTTTTAAACAAGCATTTAGATCTCCATATTGTTGCTTTAATGTCCGCCCACCTATACCAACACCTACAAGTTGTCCTTGTACTGTTAATATCTCACACCGGATTATTACATTTTCAATCGCTATACCGGAATATGCCATTTCCTCATATTTATCCATAGATGGGTATGTTGGCACTAATCCAAGATGTGCAATAATCTTTTCTGATCCCGGTTTCCAAAGGGATGGTTTTCCAGTGAATTTCTTACCAGACTTACTCGTACTGCTGATAGATCCATAGTCTATCCCCTCTTTTAAATTATCACGGATCCACTCCATGAATGTCTTTCTGTTCTTATCTCGCCGATCAGATCCGGTTTTTAATGCCTTCGGATCCGCATCTAACGGATTTACCATTACTGTTCTTTTCTCGGTCATAATATCACTCCTACTTTATTCTTAGACTTCGTTCTTGTACCATTTTTGCACCGGGAACATCATTACCACCGTTGATTGCTTCCTTAATGGATTTCTTATCAACTTTTTCAGTAACCACCTTATTGATGTAAATTCCGGGGATCATCTCCTCATTGTAAACTTCAACCTTTGGTGGGTTCTTTTGAATGGAAATAACAAACTCGGCACACTCTATTTTATCAATTCCAACTTTGTTTAAATTTTGGAATACATACTTCTTGAGCATATCTTTTTTCTTCTTCAAGATCACAAGTCTATCTTTCATCTGTTTCATAGTCTTGTTAATGCCGTCTATTGTTGTATCAAGGTTTTCGGTAAACTTAATAACACTAACGGCTTTATCTTTAACTGGTATTGCCAATGCATCAAGGGTATCAATTTTTGCTTCATCATCATCTTCCATGTCCGACAACTGATCTATTGCACTGTACAACTCATCTGCTAACTCATATAATGCAAGGGATGTGTTTTTGCTCATTATTCCCCTCCCAACCACTTTTTAAATTCTGGTGAATTTAGTTTATATTTATTGTCTTCGTGATGATCTGCACCATCTGGGGGATCATACAGATCCTCAACACTATCAAAACCTTCAGTATAATCTTCACTGTTCATTGTTTTTAAAACACAAAGTTCTCCATAATAATCCTCTATTTCTTTCTTTGCATGATCTTGAACCAGTATTATATGCAAAGGATCCTTGTCTTGAGGATTATGCTCATAATATTCTCGTGCTTCTTTGTCTGTATCTATCATTGTTATAATCTCCTACTTTTAAAATAAGTCGGGACCACCATAAAGGCAAATGGGAAGTAGGATACCCGATCCCGACATATTATTCCTACTATTATCATATAAAGGTTTACCCCGATTCCACCAACTTTGTGGAGGACAACATTAGGAGTTAATGGTGAAACCGGGGACATTAGATTACTTAGGAAATGCCTTACTAATAAGTTCTGCAACTTTTTTATTATTAGCAATAATATTAGGCACATCTCTGTATTTCTGCATCAGTTCGTTATACCGTCTGCACCACATCTTTGCCGTACTGTCGGCTAAAATAATGGTTTTTTCAGCAGATTTGAGTTTCATGCGATAATGAAATATCACACCAAGAAACCCTACGACAATTGCGATAAATAGACCGTCTATAATCATTTTTTGCCTCTCTTTATTTTAAGATTAATTGCACCACCACAGTTATCACAACGGATTATATTTGCCTTATCAGTTGTTTTACTTTCACCACACTTACACTCATAAGGTATCAATATCTGATTTACAAGTTTCAATCGTGATCGTAATACCAATAATCGTGCTTTTAGAACATTATCATCAGTGATCATAACCATTAGAGATTTCTCCGGATTTCGTTTGAAAGTTCCTTCATAGATTCCATTAAATCAGATATTGATACCTTATCTAAATTTGTATCTGGTGAAATGATTTTCTTCTCTTTTTTTGGGGTTTTTTTGGTTTTATAGTGTAGAGATTCAATAAAATCTCTATCCTTCGTTTTTTCCATGTAAGATTCAATCATATTATATCTGCCTATTTTCTTCTCCATATAATCAGAACATAATAATTGAAGTCCTCTTAATGTCCAAACAACAGATACACTTTTTTTATTGTCTGGATCTGTTTTCCATGATCCCATCCCATTCCGTTCTGCCTTCGGGAATATACTCCGGACCTTTTCATCAATATCATGTATTGGGTATACTGTTTTCTCCGTGCCTTGTACCACAACTGATCCTATCTCATTTACCTCTATAAGAACATCTGTTGGTAGACTTTTCCAAAAGATATAATGTGCCTTGAAGACTTTACACTCCGAAGCAAAACACTTTTGGAACTCCTCATGTTTCATTAATTTAAGGAATTGGGGTTTGTTGTATCGCAATATAGACAATAACCACTGAGCCAATCCTCGTGTGTTCGGTGTTATGTCTAACATCATCTTCTTTTTCATTTTCTTCTCCTACTTTAGTGAATAAAATCTTTTGCGATTGAGTCAAAGTCCGGTTCCCAATCTTCCATATCCATTCCACAATCATCACATACTGTGAAAGTTTTTCCGGTAAATGTGGGATCTATTTCATATTCATCAAGATTGGTGTGATCACACTCCGATTGTATAACTGGGTATTTATATTCTGGATCTGTCAATGTATTTTGTTAGGTTAGATTTATGGATCCGTATTGTCCGGCTATTTATACGGATTGCATTGAGTTTCTTAGCACTAATAAGACGAGTGATCGTCCTCTTGCTAACAGATAAAATATCTGCCACCTCATTTACTGTTAAATATTCTTTTTCCATATTGACAGAAAGGTACAGAAAAAGACACAAATAGTGCAAGAAATGAATTACACTATATTATATATAGGTAAAAATGTTATAAATTAGAATTTATGAACTTTTGGATGGTTCCCTTGCCTCCGGCATTATAATATTTAAGCCAGTATTCCGCTTGTCCTTCCAGATCGTCAAACTTTGGCAAAGGTTTAGGAACCCGATAATACTTGATCCGTGCCATGCAGATCGCAAATGCTAAATTTATTTCAAGTAGTTCACTGTGATTTGCTGATCCTATATCAAATATATGACAAACCCCTTTAATCTTTTCATACAGAACTGGGCGGAATTTTATGAAATTAGTATAGTTATCCAGTGATGTGTCTGGTTCAATTTGCCAAAAGGATCTGCCGGGACCAGTGGGAGCTTGATAGATCCGCCTAAAGCCAGATTCTACCACACCAGTTTTCATTAGTAAAGAAACTGCATCAACTGAATACATATCAATACCTTTAATCGTATGCTTGACGATTCTTGCTATGTCATTTCTGTTTACCATTAGAATGGGAGATCTTCGTTCTCATTTTTTTTAGTGTCTTTCTGTGAAAAGCCAGAACCTAATGGATGGTCCTTAACATCCGGATCCCCATCTTTAACATAAGGTTCAGATATTCTAACAGATATAAATGTATTGCCGTCTTGTTTCTCTTTATTCCAACCGGCTATCTGCATTTCCTTACCGCCGATCATAACCTTACCCTTGTAGTCTGGATGGGTTTCCTTTTCTTTGTAATCATTTTTAAAAAGAGATCCATTCAGTTCACTATGCACAAATCGTTCATTCATTGTTTTGGTTTTCCTTTATTTTAATATTATACAGTAATCAAATCCCCCCATAAGGAGGTAGTCCCATTA
>VTLG01016875.1_pt1 | contig 15668 bp, 19 predicted proteins | sample 4694571 | NCBI WGS metagenome assembly VTLG01 (sample SAMN12604809, study PRJNA352737) | marine metagenome | biome: ENVO:00000447; feature: ENVO:00000209|ENVO:00000569|ENVO:01000036; material: ENVO:00002151; isolation source: viral sequences binned using virsorter ...
CTGGTCCCTTAGCGCCGAGGCCGCGGCCTTGTTGGCCGAGACAAAGCGGGACCGCCGCGTTGAGAGATCCGACAAGATCTTGCCCTGTTCGAGCCCCCCCAAATTATCCCAAAATGTCTTGGCAAGCTGATCCTCGGGGGTCGCCCCGAAATTCCCCGTCTGCATGGAAGTAATTGCGCCCGCGGTCCCGGCGAGATCCTTGCGCCCGATCCATGCAGTGACAATCCCGGCCGAGAAATCCTTTCTGAACTTGGCAACGAGCTTCGCCGCTTTCGGATCGTTGATGATGCCCGCGGCCCGCTTTTCTTCCACCCGCGCCATGACCGTATCGAATATCTGTTTTTTGTTGGCATCTTCGAGGCCCGCGATCGCGGCGCCGGTAACGGCATTGTCCATGAGCGTGATCAAGGCGCCCTCGGATTTCTCTCGGCCGCGCTTGACCATATTGACCTGTGCCGCTGAGATCGCGGACGCGGCCATAGAATTCCACTTCTGATCAAAACGCCGCTTGCTGAACTGCGACATGCCTTTCGTGGCCTTGGAGTAGATCGTTTCGAGCTCGGTCAAAGTGGCATCGATATATTTTAGAGGATCACTATTTTGCTCGATGCTGGTCTTCGCCGTGACAATCTCCATCTGAGCCCCGAACGCGGCGCTATCGGCATGGTCTTCCGCGGCATCCTGTAAGAGCGTCAGCCCAAGCTGATTGGTTGCGGCGCCAACCTGTGATGTCGCGGCGCCCATCACCCCGAGCTTAAGATCGGTTCTGGGGATCGAGGTAACGCCCGTCGTTGACGGGACGCTACCGGTTGCCGTGAATTTCGGAAGTGTGGACATGAGCCTATCTAATCAAATTTCCAAAACCGCCGCCGCCGCCGCCAGCAGAAGACGCCGTACTTCCAAAGCTCTTGAAGAGACCTTTAAGGCTCCCACTACCACTCGACGGCATTAAGAGCCCCGCGGTGCCAACGCTTGTTACGAAGGATCCAAAGGCGGCGACGTTGGCCGCTCTAGCCGCCCGCTTGCCCGCCGCCCGGGTTGCCCCCGCCGCGGACTTCAAGCCGATCGATTTGGTCCGCAAGGCCGTCGCCGCGGTGGATCCCCGATAGAGAATATTGAGCTCTTCGAGGCGAGCCTGTTCCGCATTTGCGACAACGTTCTCCATGAAACTATCGCCCCCGGATCCGCCAATCAGAACACCCGACTTGGCCGCGGTCGGTCCCGCCTTCCCGGAAACCTCGTGGCGGAACTTGCGGCGGAATAGAGAGGCGTCATTCAAGGCCGCGTACTCAGACATGATCGCATCATTACTCGCAACTGTCGCGTCACGCTCCAAAAGCAGAGCATCGAATTCGCTTTGCGCCTTGGCACCTTGCCCCTGCATGATCAAGCCGGTGGCATTCATGGCGGCGCCGCCTACCGCGAGAGCGAATAAAAGAGGGGGGCACATATCAGTTATCCATCGTGTTCAATAATGCGAGAAACGATCGCGACAAGCGTCATGGGCAAAGGCTGATCCTGGCGAGCAACCACTTGGCCCTCGCGGCCCCAGGTGTCTCTGAACTTCACAGTCTTGTCACCAGTGAAAAGCGGCGGCGAAACATCCATTGGATCGGATCCCCCACGAAATTGAATGGTATCAAGATTGGTCGTGTTAGGACCGAACCGGGCGCCAAGCGTGTCAACAAAGCGGAAAGTCACTTCATACGCCCGCTTCAGGGCCCCTTGAGCGGTCCCGGCTTCCGAGCCCGCCTCGACGCGTAAGGTCTTCAAGTCCGATACATAATTCAGCCCAACGGCCGCGGCCGTAACGGTTGGAGCCACGGCCACGGCGCCCGCCGTCACGGTCTTGGTGGGATAGACCGAACCATTCCCAAGGATGTCGACGGTCTCCCCTTCGAGGTGATGAAAACCTAAAAGAGAACTCGCCGCCGATCCCGAATATGAGAGACCACTGTCGACAAAAAAGGCGGCGGATTTGGTGTCTCCTTCATCCGTATTGAACGCATCAGTCATAAATTCGACGTATCGAACCGTGGACCCGTTGACCGTCCGCTTTGCCACCATCCAAAGCTCTTCTTGCCGTGTCGCTGGGATTACCGCGAGGGCCTCGACAACGGCATGGGCGGTTGATCCAAACGACCCCCCGATTTTGTGTCGATGCCATGCGACGACTTGCTGGTCTCTCATGAACGTGAGACCGATCAATTGCCCATCAGCCCGCACCGCCCAGATGGTCGAATTGGGCTCTTGCTGATAAACAATCTGGGTGATCCCGCCAGCGGTTATGTGCTCGGCCAGGATCGTGAGATCCGGGCTTTGGAAAGCATCGCTCTCGAAAACGTAACTGTATTCTCTAAGATTGCGTTTTTGCCGTTGGATAAAGATGACCACTTGGTCGACGCGAACCGGGATATGAGTGTGGCTTCCGCGAGTACCCTCCCGGATGATCCTGACGTTTGTCGGCGTTAGCGGCTCGGCCGTTGTCGATGAGCTCACAATGAACTCGCCGCCAGCCGTGCCGCAAGCCATGACCTTCGCGGGAGAGAGCCAGCGGATAACGTTCACGCGATCGGTCGCGATCGTGTATATAACAGGATCTTCGTCGAGCGTCCCGGGTTGGAAATTCTCATAGTCGCCGCTTTTCGAGCCCCACAGGGTCTGTGGTTGATCGGTCGAGCCCGCGAACATTAGTCGTTGCTCGAAGAAGGCGACCGTCGCAGGAAAGCCGGTCCCGGTCGACCATGCTCCCAGGCGCCATTTTATTTCCGCGGACGTTCCATCAAACTTGTTTACAACGGTCGCCGTGACGTGCGTCGTGTCGGTGAATGCCGTAATGTTCGCATAGCCCCAGTAGACGCCGCCCTCATAGAGAAACTTCCATGTTACCCCTCCCTCGACAATCTCATCCCCGTCGCTTGTCGGGGCGTCAGTTGCCGTGCTCGAACTCGTGCCCGCTTTCGTCACTTCATAGACGTTGCCACCAGACCCTACATGGGCCCCAACCGCATAGGCGGTCGATGTGGCCCACTTGCTCGCTTGATGCCCGATCCGAATAAAGCGGCCGATATCGGAAGTCCTGAACCCGTCGCCATCATTGATCCCGACAGTTGCAGAGGCGGTGATCGTGACCGAACCCGTCGCGGCCGAGGGGGTCAAAGTGGTCGTTGTAATATTCTCATCTTGAAAGGGACCGTCGAGGAAGGTGATCGTGGTGAGCGTCCAAGCGGTATGTGACGTCCGCGTGAGTTTCCGCGGCGCATAACTAGCGTGGGTGATATAGAGAACGTCCGCGGATTGCGCGAACTGCAATTCATCGATATCGGCTTCCAGATAAGGCGTAGCAACCTCGACCGCTGTTGACACAATGAATGCGGCCACAAAGGCATGAGCGAACGCGCCGGTTTCGATCCGCCCCTGGTCCTTGTAGAAACGGAAATAAAGATTACCGGCCTCGATGACATAGGCTTGGGTGACCGAGAACTCGAACGGGATCAAGTAGGTTGCCTTCGAGCTATCTTTTACCTCGGCGACGAACTTGGTTCCCGGACGTCGCGTGATCCCACCATGTGGATGTACGATGAAATTCTCGATCGTCTCGGCGGCGTTGTTGTATTTCGCCAAATCCACGCGGCCGAGTAACCGAGGAGAAACCTCCCCTGCCGTAAAATTTGTCTGAATTCTTGAGACGCGGGCCATTTAGGCGCGACTTTCAAGCCAATCGTTGACCTTCTGAGGCTGCGCCTCTTTAGCATCGACATTGCGAGCTTGGGTTAAGAGTTGCTGGTACAGCGTCGTAGCCGTCTCGACCACTCGAACGGATGCGGTGATTTCATAGGCGATATCCGCGGCAATCCGCGCAGCATAGACCTCGATAAACAAGGCATCGAACTCGTTTGGATCCGTAACCTGATAAACATAAAGGATGTTCAACGAACCCGTGACGTCAGTGAGGATCTGCCGTCCCTCAACAACCCACTCCTCGGTTGTGTCAACCTCGACAATCCGTAGGCAGTCAGCGGGCCAATTATAAGCGGTCGCGTATTCCCACGCTGGGGCCGTCGTCGTTGCCGCGAGCGCAGCCCGCTTCATCGCAAAGCTCCAGGGATGAGCCCTGAGAACATTGTCCCGGGTCTGCTCATGGATTGCCTTACAGGCACGACCCTCCTTGGTGTCGTCATCGAGCGAAGTGATCCGCTCGCTACCGAGAAAGGTGATCGCTCGGTTGCAGATATCGACGAACGATGTAACGATAGCCATCTTAGGTCCTAACTATCGATCGCGACGATCTTCCCGCGCAAGAGCTCAAGAGCGATCACAAGCTCTTTGGTGGTAATAGCGTCGTCAGCAATAAGCTGAACGCCGTTGCCGGTATCGGTCGCAGCATCACGCGTTATGTCGGATCTCTTCTCTCCAGCCTTGACGATGAACTTCCTTGCCGCCATCGGTCTTCTCCTTCTGATCTACTACATAGGACCTCACCGCCTCAGACGGCGGCTGGCCCTGGTGGATTGCGGGCTTAATTAAATACCCGTAAAGCCGATCCTCGGGCAGATAGTCTGCATCGAGAAACGGTGAATTCGGCGTGATTATGATGTCCATCCCGCGGGCTTCGCAGATCCCCGCCCAATAGGCGGTACAAGCCATGTATCGGTATGGTTCCATGCGGCGAAGATAAGAGTTCCCATTAGCGTATTGAGCGCCTGGATCGATATAATCGCATCCAAACATGATTAACTCTTCAACTCCGATCAGGGCCGCATAAGCCATCATATAGGCGCATGTATGATTAAGATAGTCTCCCCGTTTTGGGTTCATCGTCATGACGCCAGCGAGAGGATAGTCGACCGCGGTTGGACACTCCTTCCGGGCCACCGACGTTATAACGGGCACGGTCGCAGTCTCGAAGATATCTTGGAGAACAGAATTCTTCCCGTTGATCTGAGCGTAATCGTCCATCATGAAAACAAGGTCTATATTCGGCGCGAAATTATACGCGCCATTGACCCCCCAAACCTCATCGCGGTCAATCGATCGGGGGTCCGAGGACGCCAAAAGATCCAAATAATCGGCTCGCGTTGGTCCGCTTCCAACGATAATTACCGTCTTAGGTTTGTTGCCAGTCGGATGCTCGAAGGTCAAATCATCTCCTTCTTTGATTAGGCGAGGCAGGAGGGGCCCGAAAGCCCCCCCTAATCAACCCCTCGACCTTAATCGAGAACGTAAGCCAGATACCCGACTAAATCATCACCGGATACGATAGCCGTGTCCTGAGACGTGGCGCGAATAACAACGCCATCCTGGCTCTCAAAGACGTAGGTCCCGCCAGTCAGAAGGTTAGCGGCGATCGCCCCCTCCAACGTCTGGAAACCCACGGTATCCACGGCGAGGCCATTGATCAAACCATCCGCATCAGCCGCGGTGGTCGATCCATCTACAGCGGTGTAGGCGTCCCAGCCCAGATCCAACGTCGCGGACCCTGTGGTCCAATTGACGTAGGCCCTGGAGAGGGATGCCAAGACACGAACCCGCCCAGGCGGGAGCTTGCCAAGGGCAACGCTCGAAGTAGCATCACCAGCACCGTCTTGGGTACAGGTAAAGAACATGATCCTAACACGGCCATGCTCCTCGGTTGTGTTGTTGTTCACAATCGGGGTCGCAGTGGCATTCGTGTATTCGGTGGACTTTTGCGTAGTTACAGCCATTTCAAAGCCCTCCTTAGCTTGGATCGCATTCGATGTAACCGACTTTTGCCTCTTCCATGCGGCTCGCGCCAATGGTCATGGAAACGAAGACCTGAGTGGAATGATTTTTATCAACCCTCTCAGCAATCTTCACAGTCGGCTCGGCACCAATTGCCAACACGATGCCGCTCTGCGCGTAGAACAGCACCTTGTGATCAGAGTTACTATCGGTCTCGATCCGTTGGGTTCGCAAGAATTTGAAACCAAGGAACGTGTCGACCTCACCCTGCACTAAAGCTTTGCCTTATGTTCGCCAAGATGCGCGACTATCTTGACCGTCTTCCGACTGCTTACTGTCGCCAGCAAGAGCAGACCATATCATCACCCCATAGGGGCGTCCTGCGCTTCGGATCGCTTGATCCTACTCCCGACAAAGGGATGGTCGTTGAACCTTCCTCGTTAGAGGCTTGGCTGCTGATTGTCTCAATGAGAGTTTCCAGCAATTCACAGGATTTTCATCACCACATTACTGTGATGCGTGGCCTAGTTGACCATGTTGTAGTCAGAGCTTGTGACCTCCGTCTCTGCGAGGAGATTGCGAAGCTGTTTCGCATTCACCACACAAAAGCGGCTGTCATCAGGATCGACTTCGCCAGCATCGAGAACCTCTTTCGCAGCGCGAAGTTTTTCGACGTTCAATCCGACGTCAGACGATGACCCGCCGATTTGAACGTCGACGGTGTTCGAGCTATCGTAGCTCGTTGAGGTTCCGCCAGCAACGCCGGTAAAGGCGGTGCCATCAGCGGCGTCGATGATTGCATCATCCATCGCTCGACCCATCGCAAAGGAAGCAGCCTCGGCATAGGGACCAGTGGGATCGATGAGCATTCGGACGCGATCTTCACCATCGATGAGATCGGCCCAGTCGTAGTCGGCGAGGGATACCCGACGCCTCGAATGGGGACTATCCATTCTCGGAGTGTCGGAGTGGCGCGACGTTCTCTTGCGAGCGGCCGTTGAGCCGATCTGCTCGAAAAACGCATTCTTCCCAACAACGGTTTCGACGCGAACGGAACCCCGTAGCCTCGAACCCTTTTGCTGCACAAGATGCGCCACATTCCCCCGGTATTGCTCCACAAACGCTGTGGTAATTTGGACAGACATATGTCGGTCCTCCGGTTTGTTGCACAAAGGATGAAACGGCGAGGTGTCCGCAAGCGGGCTCGATCCTACGCGTAACGAGCGTTAAACGGTCTTCTTTCAGACTGTCAATCGGGGGCCTTAGAGGCCGTGCCCGATCCTTTCTGTTGTCGGCCTTTCGAGGGGGCTCTCACCGTATCCTCGGAAACCCAACGGTGGAAAATCTTGGCGATCTTCACAAGATCGTCAGGTGATTGCTTCCCGCTTCTCAGCGCGATTGCGAGACGCAAACATTCGAGTTTATGTAGCTCCGACATTCTCGGGATGCGCGATACCATGGAGCTCGGTCAAGCGGTCATTGAGCATTTTATACTCCGCATGATGCTTGTCATAAAGAGCAGGATTGGCGCGGAGCCGGGAGATCTCCTCTTTCGCCGTCGCGGGCGTCTGAGCGAAATTCCTGTTCCCGGCGCCATCTTTGAAACCGGGGGTCGAGATCTCCATCCCCGCCTTTACGAGCCCATTCATAACGACCGGGTTGGCCGATAGCCCATGTTGATAGAGTAGATCAAAAAACTCCTCTCCGAAAAACGTGCGCCCCGCCTTATCGGCAAGCGCAATGCGCTCATCGAAGGCGGCGCCATATTCCTTCTTCAGGTCTTCTTGGCGTTTATGCATGGCCTCATCATCGCTATTAGCCTTGGCCGTGTATTGCTCGCCCATGCGCTCGACAAATTTGTCGTGCATCGCCTGAGCCATCGAAGCTGGCATCTTGATCTCATGAGCCGCGGCGCGGAACCAATCGCTGAGCCCATCGTCGTAGCCCTCGAACCCCTCGGGCGCCGCGAGCTCATAGGCGCTCGCTTCCTCGGGCCAGCCGAGCTCGCTCCAACCTTCCCAATTCGCAAGCTCTTCGCCCGCCTTTGGAACAGACAGGCGCTGATCTCCAATTTTGCTTTCGAGGTGCATATGAGCTTGTACAACATCCGCGGGGGATCCGTATCCCTTGTTCGCGATATGCTGTTTCGCCGCGTCATCGAACCCCTCGATCCAACTCTGATCAGACGGGGTGCCCGCGCTCGCGGACCCATCATTGTCAGCCATCGTCAGTCTCTCCTATCATTGCCAGTTGCAAAAGCTTGTTCTCATCGATCGAGAGCAAGCTTACGATCCGCCGCACCATGTCGCGGCTTCCTTCGAGATGCTGTAATTCACTATCGGGCCGATTGCCGCTAACCGTAAAAAGCTGAGACGTCTTGACCAGATCGATCAGAACGGCGCGGCCCTCGGGAGATCCAAAAACAGTTTGATAGTTCTCGATCGTGCGCTTATGTTGGCTGACCGAGGTCTTCGCCACTTAGCCCTCTCCCGGGGTTGCAATAAGCTCGTTGATCTTCGCGACGTTAAGAGCCGCAGAAGATGCTGGCTCAGCGGAGTCAAGCATTTGCTGAGTCGAATTGGCTTGCTGACGGGCCTCACGCATTTGCTGGACCTCCTCGACGCGGCGCATGATCCGCTTGGGTGCGCCGTTGGTGTCCGAGAGAATGCGCGTGATCTCATCCGTATCGAAATTATCCATCACCCCAGGGTCGACCGCGGCGATCGGTTGGACCATCTCGAGCGTCCGCAGGATGCCCACTCCTTCCTCGGCCTTCAAGGCCCGCGATAGAGGTGAGACATATTCAATCTCGAACTCGCCTTCCGCCTCTTCAAGCAACGGCGGCGGCGGCGGCAAGATACCCTGGCGGGCCAGGATCGCGATCTCTCGCTCGATGAGGGGCCCGAGTGTCTCGGATTGCTGACGCCCGACAGTTGGCGCCAAAAGGGCCCCCTTTTCCTGGGCGCGTTGGAGAACTTCCGTTGCCGTCATCTGGGGCGTTTCGACCAAGATCTGGAACAAGGTAACGAGAAACGCATCGTTGATTACCCGACGCCTCTGATCCATCATCTCAAGGCCGATATCCACGCGACCGCCGGTCAGGAGCGGTTGGATCGGGGCTTGGCCTCGGCCGTCGAGGCGGGCGAAGGTAGCGCCGCCAGGAGTGAGATCGACCGGCAAGATCACGCCGTCGTCCGCAATTATAAGGGGCGGATCGACAACCTTCTGGCCCGCCTTGATGACCGTCTTGCTCATCTCGTTGATCATCTTGATCTCAGGCAAAACCAGCATGGCCGGGGATCGACCATAGACCTCTCGCGGCCCCGTAACGTACCGGCTCATAATGTAGGGAAGCTCCTCCTCCCCGCCTTCTTCGAGTAGGTGTTTCTCCTTGACCTCATAATAATTGGAGAGCCAGGGGCGCTGATCGGTGCGCCGGGAAGTTGGATCCCGATCGGATCGCGGCATAACAGCGTGGAGAATATCCACTCGCGTGTCGGGCTTCTCTTCAACGATCTTTTTCAGGTCCGCCGAAATATTTGCGTCCGGGAACATCCGCATCACTTGACGGGCCGCTATATTAAACTCGCGAAACACCGTGTCGATCTTGCCGTGTTCGTCCTCGGCTATGAAGATATCGCCAAGATGGACGGCTCGATAGTGCATCCCGGCTATCTTGTCTTCGCCGACGAAAAGGGCCCCGGTTCCGAATGCGCCAAGCGAGATATAACCTTCATGCATCTGGCTGGCGAAATTAGCCTTGGGCGAATAACGTTGCTGGAAAAGCATATCCTCAACGAGATCGAACCACACGCGGACATCATAGTCGGCATCGAGCTCTTTGTTCGTTGCGCGAAGCGTATGCCAGCGAGCGCCGCGGGGCGTCAACAAACTCTCGACGGCCGAGGCGAACCTTTCCAAAGCGAGCGCCGCGGTGGCGTCATAGAGTTTCTCGGTCCTCTTGTCGCCCGCCGTGCGGTGCCCAACGAAAAGCGAGCTCCGGGGAAGGCATCGCTCGGAAATCTCTTCCCAGTGGCTCTCCCAGACGCCGCGCTCCTTCTTCATGCTTTCAAAGCGTTTGAAGATCTCAGCAATATTGTCAACGCCGGTTTCTGCCATTCTTAAACTCCAATCGACGTCGTCTTGCGAAGCGCGTCAACGCCCGAGTTGCGGGGCGCTCCACTCAGAACAGTATTGGCAACGCCGCGTTTCACCGTGCCCCCCCGGCCAGTGGCAGAGGTTGCGCGTTGCGCTCTATCCAATCGAGCACCAGCGGATCCAATCGCAGGACGGCGGCCGCGGCTCTGGTTGCCCGCCGGGGCTTGACCACACATTAGTCACCAAGCGCCGACGTTGCGCCTAGTCGGTTCAAGCGGCGGATCTCAGCGGCGTCAGGTTCGTCGCCATCATAGATGTCCTCAGGCGGCGCATCAGGGTTGCCGAGCGCATCTCGATTGCGGGCCGAGCTCCCACCACGCCCCGCGGCACTCGCGGCGGCGGCGGCACCGCGGCGACTTTCGGTAATGGCAGCCTCCGCGGCGCGAATACCCGGCAGATCAATGTCCACCTCGGTGCGGCTTGTATTGACCCCAACAGTTGCAACATCTTTCTGCCCCGTCAACGCATCAATAATACCGCCGCCCGCGCTCATAACCTGACGGCCAACAAAACCGAGCGGCGTAAATTGAGACGCAATGGAAGCAACGGCACCAAAGGGGCCAATTCCGAATGAATAATCACTTCCGGGAACATCCCCGGGCCGGTCAAAGCCGCCGCCCCCCTTGCCCCTGTGATACCCGCCAGGACGGCCCCTGGGGGTCGATGGATTGTCTGCTTCCGCCGGGGTACTATCGACGCACACGACTAGGCTCCAAGGGCAGTCTTACGAACAACCGGCGCGGCCGAGGTATCACCGAGAGCGGACGTCTTGATCGTATTCGAACGTCCCTTCGCCGCAAGTAACCGCCGCCTTTTTCCTGAAGAGGAGCGGTTTAATTTCGCGACATCCGCGGGATTAGCGATCGGCGGCGGAACCACAGGCGGCGGCGCCGGGATCGCTGGTATCGATGGGGCGGAGAACATACACATCGTCAACATTCCTCGTTAACATTCCTCGTTCGCGTCCACGAAAACAAATGATAGGTTTCTCGGTGGTGCCCGTAATCTTCAAGAGCCCCCCCATCAACGGCGCCGAGCAATTCCAGCCATCGATGGGCTTCCTTGTGCCCAGCGATCGCCCGGGCCTCGACACGATTAACGCCGCGATCGGTAAGGAACGGGATTATTTTGCGTCTCACATGTTTAGTAACCGAAAGCGCAACCTCGGGCCACCGATCGGTCGTCAGCATCCAGGCGCACCATAAACGCTCCCTGACAGGCGTCACACCAACAACGGCAACTGGGATACCTCCAGTCAAGGCAACGTGGCTCAGGCCCGCGAGAAGCTGCATAGCGCGTGTCTCTGGCGCCAATCCTGGCGCTTCACCCTCGACCTCGGCAAGATCCCAAGTCCTCAGACGCCGCATGATATAAACGATATCCGAATAACACCCAGGGACGATCTCGACCACTTTAGATTAAGATCGATTGCGCCATGAAAGTCATTTTCTGCACGGTAATATTGGTCGTGTTTGTCTCATTGGAAATCCAGACCTCAAGATAGTCAGAAGTTGAAAGCTGGACTTCGCCGATCAGCGTAATAGCGGAGATGTTCGAGTTGGTGTCTGAATTGACCCGGACCTCGCTGGCATTAATAACCGCCCCCGAGGTCGCGCTGTTGTCGTAATGATAGAGCTTCGCCCCTACCAAAATATTACCAGCCGCATTATCGAAGCAAATCGAGGCGGTGGCGACAAAATGGCGATTTGGAGTGCCCGAATAGGTCAACCGATTAGTGGCCGACATACTCATGTCGGCACTCGACCCCCCTGCCGTTGTCGTCCCGGCCGCCTTCAAATAAACAGACTGGCTCGCCACCGACGTCGCGGCTGTAGAGGAAATATAACAATACCCAAAAGTTGGCACCGCCGAGACGATAAAATCGCGGACATCATTCTCGGAAATCGCGCCAGCCGCCTGACCGTCTTGGAACAGATTAGTCAGAAGGTCAGCCGACGTTCTTTTCGTATCAGCCATTTTATGCTCCCGTCAGCACCAGCGGTCGCCCGTCAGGCAAGGTCTTCGTCCGCGCCATCACATGGATATCGCTATCATCCCCGTCGTCGTCGCGCAAACCAACCGCGAAATACCGGAACGCGTCAGTCGCGTGGCTCGACCAATCGTGATTAGGTTTCGCCTTCCAGTCATTGCGGACACTATCAAACTGCCGGTGATAATGACGCAACGCCTTCAGCCCCGACGCCGTGTTAGAACGATCGAAATAACACCGCGGCAAAATCGCCCGCATCGCCTCGATCCCATCCTGTACAGTCAATTTATGGACAACCGTGGGGCGTATGCCCAACGCCGAGAGCATCTCATACCGCGACGATCCACTTCCCAGTTCGCGCACCATGACGTCATGCGGGAAGTAGTGGCGCCCATACACATAAGAGCGCGATCGCAATTCGGCGATATAATGATGAAGCCCTTCTCCGCTGGCGTCGTAGAAGTCAATAATTCGTAATTCTCCCCGGTATATTTGTGCGAACCAGATGGCGGTTGCGTCAGCAATTCCAAGATCCCAGGCGGTTGTGACGGGCAAGTTGGGGTCATAAGGCACATTTCCAATTCGGCCGTCAGCCTCGGCCTTATCAAGCTGATCCGCAAGATAGGCGCCTATAAGAGCCGCGCTCCATGAACACTGAAACTCCTGCTCATACTGGCTCGGATCCATTGTCGCCTTCGCGGCATCAAGCTCCTCTTGCGGCAAAATCCCCGTCTCACTCGCCGGAAACCGCATGGCAAACCAGTCAGGGTCTCCCTGCTCAATCATCGCCAAGGCATGATCATAAATATCCTTAAACTGATTTTGCCCCCGCGGCGTCCCAATCCAAAGACACGACCCCAAACGATCAGCCAAGGCCGGTCGAATTACCTCAGGGTACAACCGCGCATTCATGTCGGCATACTCATCAAGCACGACACTATCGAGAAACATCCCGCGGAGACTATCGGGGTTCTCAGCACCGAGCAGCCAAATCCGTCTGCCGTCCGGGAGATCACAACGAAGCTCAGCTTCATTAAACTTAACCCCGGGGATCACCCCGGCAAACTCCCTGAGAAACTGCCACGCAACGCGCTTCGCACTGCCGTAAGTCGGCGCAATATAAGCACCCTGCGCCCGCTGATGTGGACACGTCAAAACCACCTTCAAAAGGTGATTAATCGCCATCACCGTCTTACCAAATCTCCTGTGGCAAACCGCGACCGAAAACCGCTTCGCCCTGCTATGAAACAAATCCTGCAAATCCCGGGGCGAGTACGGAATAATTACAGCGGCAGGACTAATCGCAGACGAAGACAACCCGCCACCCCATCCTAAATCCCCCCCATAACATTCCGCAAAGCTTTCCGCCCAGTCGCGCTGATCGTCTTCAACGGAGAGCGTAAACTAGAAAAAGCCGAATTTATATTCGATGAATTCGGCGCCGGGATGTCCCGGGCATCCGCATTGTCACGCCCGCCGCGTAAAGCATCGCCCGCGGCGCGGCCAACCATCGATGACAGAAAAGCCGTGCACATTGTCACACCCCGCCAAAAAGAGGTTTCCGAAAATTACTCCCCACAATTAGAGCCGGGGCCCCACCGATACTCGCGGCAATCGCGGCGCCGGGGTACCCCCCCCCTTCTCGCCCATACAAAAAAAGATTTTTGCGGCGGCCCAGGCGCGGCGGCCCATCAATTATAAACCGCTGAAGCCCTTGCTGACCGCGGGGGACGGCCATCACACGGCAGGGGAGAGGCACATATAAAAATACATTGTCGCATAATGTACATTATGGAAAGAATTGACGTGTTTCGTTTTAGATCAACACGTTACGCCAGAAGTTGGGATGGCTCCAGTGTTCGCGGGCGCGACGCGGCGGATACGTTGGTTCCAACCCACATCACACCCCACCGCTTAACCATCACTGCCTAGCTCCACAGCCCCCGAGGATTGCCCAGGACTGGCATGATCAATGACCAAGGCGGGTTGTTCCACGGCATCGAGCCTCGGCTGCCAGCCAATCACCATGGGGCCTGTATGCTCGACCTCGGACTTCTGGATCGGTTGGAAAACTGCCAACAGCTTCTCAGCAAGCCACCGAGTATGGTTTGCGATCTTGTCTGCAATTATCGCGGCGTCTCGGTCCTTGGCATTACGAAGCGCATCTTCCGCTTCTTCGAGCTTGGGCCAAATACCAGCGAGCCTCGCATTAAAAATATTTGTTTCGAGTTCTTCATCCCCCTGACGCCATTCCCTCATTGTGCGGTCGCTGACATTCTCGGTCTTACATGCGGCTTTGAGGGTTGCGCCGAGGCGCACACGATCGATAATTGCTTGGACGCGTTTGGGAGTTCTAAGGGATGGTCTTCCCATTGCAATCACCTTGAAATGAGAGCGGCGGCCGCGAACGGTTGGGCGAACTTTTCGACGGCCGCCTTTCTCGATCCTACGGAGGCTTGGGAGACACCAAGACCAAGATGCTCTTCCCTTACCACTCGAATGACACTCAAGTCAAGCGATAGTGTTTAGCTAACGTCGACAACGCTAACCGTAGTATGTCGATGCCCGATCTGCTCGCGATATTTTTACCTTTTGCCCAATCGGCGGCTGAGTGGCCTGATCCGACAATATCGATGGCGCAATCGGTGAGCATGACGCCGAGTTGGCCTATGGCTTTTTGGACCCGATCGCGAGCCATCATCGCTCGATCGGCGCTATCGGTAATTGGGCCGAGCCTTACACCGCTAAGGTTGGGCGAGGCGAAATATGGGGTCATTCGAGCGATATAAAAATCCTTTTGAAAACGCACCCCAGCGTCGTATTGCTTGCGAGTGATCTGGTTCCGGTTGAAGCATCGATCGAGGGGATCATGCTCACGATCTCGGAGCCTGAGGACACCAGGGATCATGGTTTCCTCAGGGATATAATCGCCGTGGTTTAATTTCTCATCAGGCCCGAGATCGCTGTGGCTTTTCCGTTTTTTAGAACGGGATTTCATCGTCCATCCCTTGACCAGCGGCGGGCTGTTGGGCTGGCGGCGCGAATGGTTTCGAGGTGAAACATGAGATAATGACGGTATCGCGGCCCTCGGGATTTGGGACGCCCGCGGGATTGAAAGTGCGGTTCATAATGATGAACTTGCCGCCGTCGTTGTCTTCCATCACCTTGCCCACGTTTTGATACCGGCCCTTGGTCTGACCATCTTTTTCGTAGGAACCAGTTTTCACTGCGAGATCGTAGATTACCTTGGTCATTGTGTGTTCTCCTTGGGTTGATAGGCGGATATGGCTTCAAGCAACATGGACCGTTCGTTATGGATCTTGACATCCTCCAAGAGCTCATTGAGGGTTGGAAACCATTTTGAACTCTCGGGCCAGCGTTTCAGAACAAATCGCACGATCTCGCCGGGGTAGTCGGCCAAACGATCGGCCATCGCGGCGAATGTCAGGCCGAGCTCTTGATCGGTCATATTCCTGATGCGCGTTAACAGCTTCAACTCAGCGAGCCATTCAAGTATCTCGCGGTTAGTTGCCGGTTGGCAGACAGAATGCAAATAGGCAATTGCGTCTGCTCGGTCGCCATCTGGGATCTCCATGGTGGGATCGAACGAGATCCGCCTGAGGCTGTAATCTTGGCTAAGCTCCATGATCATAGCCAGCGTGAGCGAGCACGGCAAAGATGCCCGAATTTCTTTCGCCCTCGCGACTAGCGTTTCGGGTTTTGATCGCGGTGCGGGAGTATGGCGATCGTATCCAGTTATAGAACGCTCGATCCCAATCTCCGTACTTCCTGGCGTTTGCGATTGCACTGTCCCTGA